>JAEEGK010005826.1_pt1 | contig 29794 bp, 16 predicted proteins | sample 8958771 | NCBI WGS metagenome assembly JAEEGK01 (sample SAMN16246547, study PRJNA631951) | gut metagenome | biome: gut microbiome; feature: rumen; material: SC-attached | host: Bos | place: Iran: Karaj | collected 2018-10 | reverse complement strand
ATAAAATAAAGTGAAGAAAAATTAAAAAATGAATATGATAATAAATATTCAGAATTAATGTTATTAAATGAAAAAGAAAAAGAAAATTATAAAAAAAAAATAGCAGATTTAGAAAAAAATTTAAGAGAAGTAGAAGGAAAAAAAGGAGTATTATTATTAGAATTAGAAAAAGAAAAAGCAAAATGGAATATTGAAAAAGATAATTTACAAACTAAATATAGTGAATTAAATGATAAATTAGTATTAGTTGAAAAAAAAAATGAAAAATTATTAAGAGAAAATGAAAAATTAAAAAATGAAAAAAATAATTTAAGAAAATTAAATTTAAAAAATGATTCTAAATTTTCTTTATTGTACAGAGATACAAGTGCTTCTCTTTTAAGTAATTCTAATTTTAGTAGTATTAATCCTTCTGGAAGAAATAATAATTATCAAAATCAAATGTTTAAAATTTTAGATGATGTTGATTCTACTGAAAGTAAACTTGATACTGAGTCAAGTGTTAATTCTAAAGGGAATAAAAAAAATGAGATAGATGAAAAAAAAAATAAATAACACTTATGTATTATATATATATTTTTTTTTTTGAGAATGTTTATTATTTTAAAATATTTTTTCTATGATATTATAAATAAAATTAAATAAAAAAAAAAAAAAATTAAAATTACTAAGTTCCTTAAATAAAACTTAAAAATCCATAAATTAAATCCCAAAAAAGAAAAATTAAACCACATGAAAGAAAGATTAATATAGATTAAAAAAATTCAAAAAAAGGAGAAAACTCATAGAAAGGATATAAAATTTTTTAAATTTAGTTGGTTTTAGGAATTTCAACCTCTGGATTTTTTTCTTCTTGTTCCTTAGCTACCAAATCCCTATATCTAGTGAAGCAAGCAAGTAACAAGCTGCAGTATCCAAGGAAGAAATAGAAAATAGTACATTTCCAAGCAAAAGTAGGATTAGTAGCTTTCATTCTATCATTAATAAATCCATAAATAATAGGACCAGGTAAATTACCAGCAAGAGTACTAATAAGTAAATTAAGACTTGAACCAGCACCTTTATGTTTCTTTGGAATAGATGAAATAATATAACCTACAACAGTAGGTAAGACTGCACTAGCACAGAAGAAAAATCCAAAGAGACATCCACCAAGAATTTTCATTGATGTTGCGAAAGCAAGAGGGAATGTCATAGCAAGTGTTAATGATCCAAATACTATACATACCCATACTGATTTTTTATTCTCATATCCTCCTACACTTGTTGATACGAAACCACCAAATGAACCACCAAGAGTTGGACCAAGAACTGATGCTGGACCATAATATTTTAAAATTTCTTTTTTATCTTGAATTTTTAAACCATTTGTTACATAATCTGTAATGAAAAGATGTATAACTTGGAAAATAAATAATAAATTTGCTCTTGTATAACTTGAGAAAATAAAAGCTCCTTTTTTAAGAATTTCAAGCATTGAACCACCTTGTGCTTTTTTCTTAACTTGAATTTCTCCAGATGCAAAAATAGAATTTCCAGTTCTTTCATTAGCAGTTGGTACTAATTTTTCACCATCTTGATATCCAACAAATGAATATCTAGCAGAGAAGTATTTAGAAGGAGAAATAATAATAACTGAACCAATACCCCAAATTAAACAACCAACAAGAGCGAAACTATAAGGCCATTTTTCAGGTACATTAAAAGTACCAATAGCATAACCAACGACTTGACCAAGTGGACTAGTAATATTAATAACAGTCATCATAAGAGTCTTAAGTGGTTTAATACCAAATTGATCAACCCATACTGGAATATAAATATGAGGATAAATACGAACAGTACCAATTGTGAATCTAACACCAAAGAGAATGAATTTATTCTTTGTTAATAAATAAACAAAGAACATTGAAGCATTAACAGCAAGACAACAAACTGTTAATAATTTTCTATTGTCTGTTGCAAGGAGACCCATAAATACAAGAGAACCAATAATTCTTCCAGTTGATGGAATTGAACCAAAAAGTCCATATTCTGAATCAGAAAGTCCTAAATCTTTTTTTATCATTTTTGATGATGATGATAATACTCCATTATCTCCTGACATTACTATTGAAAGAGCAACAAATGTTACAAAGATTATTAAACGCATTAAACGAGATAATTCAACATGCTCTACTTTTTCCTCTTCTGGCTTATCAACTAATGGTGTTTCCATATTTTTTTTTATGTGATATTTTTTTTTTTCGGGAGTTATTTATTTTTTTTTTTTGGGATATATTTTTTTTTTTTAAGGGATGTGAAGTTTGTATAATTTTTTTATTTTGGTTTATTTATTTTTTTTTTTTATTTTTCGAGAAATTTGTATTTTTGATTTTTTAATTTTGGATATTGAGATGTAAATATAAAATTATTTTTTTATATTATTTTTTAAATTAATTTTAATATTTATATATAATGAGAATTTAATTTTTAATATGGATCAAGGTAATTTTATAAAATTGAGAAAAGATTATTATGCATATAAAAATGATTCATTTATAAAAAAAGTTAAAGAATCAGTTTTTGGAATAATATATGTATTAATAAATGATCAAAGTGAAGAAGGAGAAGGAGGATTTTTAGATGCAATTCTAGAATTTATTGAATTTTTAGAATTTTTAGCATTTCCATTCCATGAAAAATTAAAAAATGTATGGAATAATGATAAAATAATAGATAATATGAATAAGATATTTGATAAATTATCAATAGTAAATTTTTTAGAAGGTTCTCCTGCTTTTTTATATTTAACAGTATTTTATTTAAGTGTATTTTCAATTGTTTTAGTTTTATTAGATATTGGATATGTATCATATTCATTTAATAGAAAATATTTTACTGTAACTTGGCCATTATATTTATTAAAAAATGTAACTAAAATTTTTTTAACTGGATTATTTAATCCTCTTCTAGAATTAAATTTATCAATATTAATATGTGAAAAAGATTCTGATTCAGGAGAATATTTTTTAACTACAACAAAACATATTAAATGTTATAATACAACATATTTTATTCATGCTGTTATTGGAATGGTTATTACAATTTGTTTTAGTTTAATATGTTTTATTGTTGCTTTAACTTTATTTGAAAACTCAGAAAAAAATGGAGGAGAAGGCGCAAAAGAAAATTCAAGAGCTGATTTTGTTTGTTTATGTTCAAAAATATTATCAACTGTTGCTAGTTCTTTTTTTGTTAATAAAAATTATCAATGGTTACTTGTTACTATTCATTTTTCTTGTTCAGCATTTCAATTTTCAAAATTATATTTTGATAGACCATATTATGATTTTAATCAACAACAATTATTAATTTTATATAATTGGATTTATTTATGGACAACATCAATTTTATTAATTTGTAAAATTTTTGAAAAATATTCTTTTAAAACTGGATTTTATATTTGGGCTTTTGGAATTCCAGTTGTATGTAAATATTTTTATAAATTTGAAGATTTAATAAGAGTTTTATCAAAAGATATAAATTTATGTAAAAGTTCATCAGAATTACAAAGACATTTAAGATATCTTTTAACAATAAGTGAACATATAAATCAAAGAGATAAAGAAAATATGACATTATTAGGTTATATTTATAATCATTCTTGTCAAGATCCAAATTGTTCTCTTTGTTTCTTAAAAGAAAAAAATTCACCAAATAATGACACAGTTAAAAAATATTTATATCAATATATAGAAAATAATTACGAAAAAGGAATATCACAATTTCCAAATTCGACTTCTTTAAGAGTAGCATATTCAATGTTTTTATTAGATTGGAAAGAAGACAAAACATTAGCATATCAACAATTAAATTTCGCAGAAAAATACAATCCATTTTTTGATGAAGCCTTCATAATTTATAGATATAAAAAAATGGTATTAGAAGGAAATGATAAATTATTAAATCAAAAAACATTTCTTTCACATAATGATAAACAAATACAAGAAAATGAAGAATTAGATGTTGTTACATCAATTGTATATGATTCACATTTTAGATTATGTTTATATAATATTAAAAAAAGTGCTGAATTATATATTAATTTCTGGGAAAAAATAATAAATGGAACTGGACAAGATTTATCAGCTTTAAATGAATTAGCAATGGATATTAATTCATCAAATAAAAATATTGAAATTCATTGGAAAAATATGTGTGATATTAAACCAAATGATCCAAAAGCTTATAAAATGTATGGTGAATATGTTAAAAATGTTTTAAATGATGTTGATAGAGGAAATGAATTATTAGCAATTTTTTATGAGAAAAGTGATAAGAAACCAAATTCAATTGGTTATTTAGATTTTGAAATTGATGAAGAATATATTTTACTTTCTAAAGAAGAAAATGCTTTTATTTTTTGTTCTATGGAAGATGATGATTTTGGTAAAATTATTAAATGTTCGAAAACAACTACTAAATTTTTAGGTTATACTGAAAAAGAAATTATGCAAAATGAAAATATTAAAAATTTATTTGTTGAATGTTATAATAAAATATTTTTACAATATGTACAAAATGAATTAGATAAAAATAATGATAGTACAAATCATCCTAAAAAATATTTATTATTTGCAAGACATAAATCAAATAAACCAAAAGTTGTTTATGTTCATTTTAAAAAATATTCAGGGAAATATTTATCAAAAAGATGTTTTGTTTGTATTTTTAATTATGATATTGAAAGAAAAGAAAATATAAAAAAATTTATAAAAAAATGTTATTTTGTAGTTGATCAAGATTTTAAAATGAAATATATAACAGAAGAAGCAATTGAATTAGCAAATATATTAAAAAGAAAAATTCCAGATGATTTAGATAATTTTTATAATATTTTTCCTGAATTTGAATTTAATATTGGAGATATACAAATTGATATTCAAAAAAAAGAAAATGAAGAAAATGAAAATGATGATGATTTATGGGAAGATTTACCTTCAATTCATTCACAAAAACAATTTGCTTCTTTAAGTGAAAAAATTTGTTGTAAAGCAGAAATTGGAATATTAGATTTTTATTTAAGTGATGAGGGAAAATTATTTATTATTAAATTAGAATATATGTCACTTGAAAAAGTAAAAAAAACTGAAAATATTTTAAATAAAAATATTAATATTAAACCTACTTTTATTTATCCTAAAATATTTTTAATGAAAAAACAAATAAGTGATATTGATGATGATGAAGAAGAAATAAATGATAGTAATAAAGTTGAAAAATTTTATGAATTTGAACAAAAAGAAAAACCAATTAATTTAAATTTATTTAAAAATAATTATATTGAAGAAAGTTATTCTAGTTCATTTCAATTAAATGAATATTCTAAAGATTTAAGTAATGAAAGTTTTGATGATGAATATTATTCTGATGAAATTAAAGATGATGTTTTACCTTTATCAAGAACTGATCAAAATGGAAGTGAATTTTTATTAAGAAATAAACAAAATATTGAAAATATAACTTCGGAAGAATTTAAAAAAAAATTAGAAAATTTGAAAAATTATGGTAAAACAATTAAAAAATTTTTTATTATTAAAATTGGGAAAAATGAAGTTCAAAATGTAGATAATTATATTCCAAAAGTTACTGAAGTTATAAGAGATAAAAAAAATTCTTTAACAATAAAAGATTCTATTTCATTAAATGATTCTACTTCTATTGAAAAAAATGTATTTATACCTTCTGTTGGACAAAAAAATAAAGTTTTTACTGTTGTTAAATTATTAACTTATATTTCAGTTATTGTATTAATTATTATTATTTCTTGTTCAATTTTAAATTATTATTTTGTTCAAAAATACGTAAATAGAAAAATAGTTTATTTTGAAGTCATTTCTATTTTCTTTGATTCAATACAATATTTTCATAATAGTCAAAGAATAATTAGAAGAATTATTTTTTCTTTAAATGAAAATTATTCTAATTTTGAAGGAAATTCTGATGATTTTATTCAAAATAATTTAATAGAAATTAATCAATATATTACTTACTTAGGTGAAATTCATGATAATATTACTAAAAAAAGTAAAAAATTATTACATTCACAACAAAAAGTTTTTAATCAAAATAATGTTCCTTTTATGAGTATTTTTAATGGAGATAATTTTCCAGATTCTATTAATTATACTTATCTTTTTTCTTTTAGAATGCAAACGAATTTACTTATTTCTATTATTCCTTTAAATTTAAATGAATTTACTTATAGTAATAATTTTATTTATGAATATTTATATAATAATTTAAATGATTTTTTAATGATGAGTATTACTAATATCAATGATTTTTATGAATTAAGTCAAGATGTTGTTAAATCAGAAATTACTTTTAATAGTGTTTCTTGTTTTTTTATATTATTAATAGATATATTTTGTATTATTTTTTTATATAAATTAATTGCTTTTATTGAAATTGAAAGAACTAAAGTATTAAAAAGTTTTTATCATATTCCTAAAATATATTTAAGAAATCTTTCAGAAAGAATAAAAAACTTTTTAAATAAATTAGAAAATTCAGGAATGGAAGAATTACAAAATGGAAATAGAAATAATTCAATAAATTCAGACGAATCAAGTTTAAAATCAATAAATAATGACTCAGATACATCACATTTATATGAAAGTACAAATATTAATTATTCAACAATATCAGATACAGAAACAAGTAATAAAGGAAATATATATTTAAGAAATTCAATATTATCAATAATATTTTTCATATTATATTATTCAATATCATTAATATTGAATACAATTATAACATTAAATATAAAAATTTTAAATAAAGACTTTTATTATAATTCATATGATTATGTAAATGCAACAATTATAGTAAATATAATATTAGAAAAATTTATATTTCATGATAGAATGATATTTAGAGAAACAAGTTTAAATGTTTTAAATTCAACATTTGAACAATATTCAAAATTACATATTAATATATCTGAAGCAGATAGTGATTCATATGAAATTTTTAATAGTGATTTAATTAAAACTTTAAATTTACTTAAATTTGGTGATATTTGTCAAAATTCATATATTAAAGAACAAATTGATGATTGTGATACAGAATTAAATGCAATTTCTAATTTTGGAGGAAATATTATGATTGCTGAATTTAGAGAAAATCTAAAAATTGCTTTAGATAATGATTTTATTTATCAAAATATAACTGATTTTAATAGTTATATTTTAATATTAAATACTTATCCATATCAAGCTCTTACTGTTTTAATTAGTAAATTTTTAAAAGTTTATTTAAATTATTGGAAAAAGAAATTATATGATTTTATTATTAATTATTTGAATAATCAAAAAAATTTAAATTTGATTTTTTTAGTTGTTCATAATATTCTTATTCCTATTTTATTTATTATTTTTTGGGTTCCTTTTCTTTTTTCTATGAAAGATAGTATTGCTCAAACTCAAAAAATGATTGATGTAATTGATGTTTTTTCTAAAATTGGATTTAATGAAAATGATTAAATTAATTTTAATTAAATCATTAATTGATATTAAAAAAAAATAAAATGTATTATTGTATAGTTATCTAGATTAAATTTATAAATTTGTAATTAACTATTTATTTTTTAATTAATTATTTTTTATTTTTTATTATTTATTATTTTTTAATTTTTTCACCATAAAATGGAAAATGAAGAAATTAATTTTGAAAATGAACATTTTTTTGATGATATAAAAGAAGAAAAAGAAATTTGTTTCGATGATGATGATTTAATATTTGAAAAAGAGATTCATGAAAAAGAATATTATGAAGCAAAAGATGATTCTATTTCAATTCAATTTGATGATTCATTATATGAACAAAAACAAAGAAAAAAATTAAATAAAGAAGATTTAAAAACTATTCCTCTTCCAATTTTTAATTGTTTTTATTGTGCTAATGAAAAAATTGCCTTTCAAAAATTAATAAATGATAATCTATCTCAAAAATATCTTTATTCTTTTTCAAAATTGGATTCAAATATTATAAATGCATTAATTGAATTTGATTTAACTAAATCAAATAATTTTTTTAAAGATAATTCAATTGAGAATTATTTTTATGAATTATTAAAAGAAGAAGTAAATAAAAATTCAGAATACTTAAATAAATATTATAATAAAAGTCAATTACATTTAAAAGATATGATTTCAAATATTAATCTTATAAATAAAAAGAAAAAAATAATTAAAAAAGAAATTGAAAAATTAAATGATTCAAAAATATTAAATGAATTAAATTTAAATGATTATAAAAGAAAAATTAAATGGGAAGATATAAGTTTTGAAAAAGAAATTTTTAATATATGGGATATTTCAAATTTATCTGAAATAGGCAATTATGAAGATTCTTATTATGAAAAAAATAAAAAAAATAATAAAAATTATTCTGATAGAGTAAATTTATCTTTTTCATATAATGAAAATAATTCAAGTACTTCTACTTCAAATCATTCAAATAAACCTTTTAAAAATAATAATTTATCATTTTCTTTTTTTCAACATTAGATTTTCCAATTGAATTTTATATTGATTTATTTTTATTATAAATATAAATTTTAATATTATTTTTTGTAAATTATAGTGCAATAATTATTCTTTATTTAATTATTTTTTTAAAAATAAATTAAAATTAAATCAATTATCATTTATTAATTTATAATATATAATAAATAAATAAATCAAAAATCAAAATAAAGAAAATATAAAATTACCAATAAAACTCTAAAAAAAAACAAAAACTAAGAAAATTCTTTTAAAATATATTTATTTAATTCAATAAAATCCATTCTTTTACTTTCATCAATTTCCAACATTCCTAAAATTAATTTAATATATTTATCACTATATCTTTTATTAAAATACTTTCTAATACTCAATTCAATTTTTTCCATATCATAAACTTCTCTAATATCATATAAAGAATTAAAAGTTAAAGTAGAAGCAAAAACAAAACAAAAACCAAGTGAAAAAACATCACTTTTATAAGTATTATGTTCAATCGAATTTAATCTTCTTAATCTCATTCCTTGAAATAAAATAGGACTCATAAACAATTCAGTTCCTCTTATAGTTTGCATATCAGTATTAGGATTATTTGACTTTAATAATTTCGCTTCTCCAAAATCAGCAATTTTAAAAATATTATTTTTACAAATTAAAATATTTTGTGGTTTAATATCTCTATGTGATATTTTTTCTTTTTGAAGTTCATTAAAAGAATAAACTAAAACTCTTATAATATTAATTAATTCTTCTTCAGAATAATATATTAATTGATGTGATCTTTCAATTATAATTTTTTCCCAATCTGTTTCTGCAAGTTCCATTAATATATACATTACTGTTGTTGTTCTATCTAAAATTTTTGTTTGCATACCATAAATATTAATAACATTTATTTTTTTAGTATTACAAACACAATTTAATATATCATATTCATGTTTTAATATTTTAAAATCTTCACTTGAAGTTCCTATTAATTTCTTCATAGCATATTCAATATTATTTTTTTGTACTTTATATATTTTTCCAAAAGAACCTTCTCCAATTTTACATTTAATTTCATAATCATCTGAATTAAAATCAATTTTATTTTTATTTAAATTTACTTCTTCAAATTTTTGTATTGGTTGAGAAATATATTTTTTAATTGGAGAAACTGAATCATCAAATTTTGTTATTAATTTTTGCTTTATTATTTTAATTGGTGATATATCCCTTTTTATATAATAATTTTTTCTATTTATTTGATTAGAACTTCCACTATCATTTTCTTTATTTGATATATTTTTATTCTTTAATGCTGAACTTAAAGGACAATTTCTTTTATAATTTTTAGCTAAAATTTTTAAAGGTGAATACTCAATTCTCATATTTTTCATTCTTGGATTTTCATCACAAGATTTTTTTCTTTTTTTAAACTCACTTCTTGAACTTTCATTTCCAATTTCATAATCATATTTTTGTTTTTCTGCTGAATTATAAATCATTGAATTTTTTCCATCTTTACTTTTACTTTTATTATCATTATTTCTTGAAATTCTATTTTTATTATTTTTATCACTTATATTTATTCCTGTTCTCTGTTCACAAATTGGACACATCCAAATATAATTATCATAAAAATTTAATGAATGACAATGTGAACAAACTAATATATTTTTATTATTCATTATTCCTTTTAACATTTGTCCTTTACATGTTTTTTTATGATAATATTTACATTGATTAAAATTAAATTTACAACCACATTTAAATTCAATTTCATTATTATTTTCATTTGGTATTGCTTTAATTCTATTAACTAAAGTATCTTTAACTGCCATTTTTATTATTTTAAATTCTAAAGGATTATAAATTTTTGCTTCAGAGACAAAATCTTTCTTACATAAAATACATTTAAATATTATTTCAGATACATTTTTATAATAATTACATTTTAAACATCTTACAATTTTAGGACAAGATGAATCAATGAATAAAACATTTTGACAAGTTGGACATTTCATTTTATCATTAATTACAGCATTACAATGATATTTTGACCAAGTCGCAGGATATAATTTTCCATTATAATTATTTTCATTATTATTATTTAATATTATTTTAGTATAAAATTCATCTTTACAATAATCACATAACATTTTAATCATTTCACTTTTATATATTTGATTACAATGAATACAAATTAACATTAAATTATTTGAAAATGATTTATTTGAATATAATTTCCTTCCACAAATATGATATGCTTCTTCATTTTTACAACAATGTTTAATAAAGTTATGTCCGTTAAATATTAAATTTTTAATTTCACTTTCTGAATCTGATTCTATTTTATTTTTTATTAATTTAAAATTTTCATAAGCATTTTGATATTCTGTTGTATATAATGTTTCTATTATGAAATTTTCTATTTTTTCTATTATTTGAGTATTTGGAATGTCGTTAAATTTTGATATTAAAGTTAATTTTACTCTTTTAAATAAATTTGTTAAAAATTTACCACTTTGATATTTTAATATATTTGGAAATAAATCTTCAAATTCGGATATATATATTTCTTTTAATTCTTTTTCTATATTTGAAAAAATGATTTCGTTATTTGTTAAACTTCTTTTTATCATTTAAAATTAAATTTTAAATTTGGTTTTTAGTTTTTTTATTTTTATTTTATCAGACTTTAATTAAATATTTTTTTATAAAAAGAAAATTTATTGAAAATTTTTATAAAATAATAGAATAATCTTTAAAATAGTAATTAATAAATGTTTGATATGAACGTTTTTTATAATCCTAATGCATATTTAACGAAAAGAAACAATATTGAAAATGATAAAGCATTTAAAAATAGACTATTAAAAATTAGAAAAAGAGAAAATAAATTTTTTAATGAAAAATATTTACCTTTTTCTCTTCCAAAATCTAAATCATTTAGAAATTTCACAAAAAATAATTTAAGTTTTGAACAAGAACATCACAATTTTATTCATAAGAACACAATTAAAAATTTAAGATTAAAAAAACCTTATCCATATTGTTTAGATAATTATAATCAAGGATTATCAAATTTATTAATAAAAAATAAAAATAAAGTAAGATTAATAAATGAAAATATAATCAAAAAGAATAATGAATTTTTAGGAGAAAGAATTGGTAAAATAAGATATTCTTCATCTTCAAATTTAATATTACCAAAGCTAAAAAAATAAGTTTTTATTTTTTAAATATATATTATTAATTTTTGTAATAATATTATAATTTTTTGAATTATAAAATAATAAATTAATCAATTATTTAATTTTAATTTATAATGAATGAAGAATTTCATATAATTTCTGCACCTGGAAAAAAGAGATTACAACCTATTAAATTTAAAAAATTTTTTAATTGGAATGAAATAGCAATTGTAAATTAAATTTTAATATGTAGAAAAATAATAAAATACAATTAGATAAAATAAAATTTAAATTTAAATTCAAAGATAATAAAAAAGATAATAGTTGTAAAATTAAACTAGAAAAAATAAATACAAATAATTTAGTTGTTGAGAATGATTTAAATCAATGTACAAATTTGAAATTAGAACATTCATTAAGTGCAAGAAATTTATTATTTCAAAATAAATTGATTAAAGAACCAAAAATAATTGAAAAAGATATTAATGATGATAGTAAAAATAATGACAAAAAAGAAGAAAAACAAGAAAAAGAAGAAAAAACAAAAATAGAAGTTAAAAATGTGAAAAAAGAAATTAAAAAAATAGAAGAACGTAAAGAAATAAAAAAGAATGATGAAAAAAAAATAATAAAAAAGGAAGTCAAAAAAGAAATTAAAAATATTGAAGAAAAAAAAGAAATTAAAAAGAATGAAGAAAAAATTGAAATAAAATTAATTAAAATAAAGAAAGAGAAAAGTATTCAAAGTAAAATATTGAGATTTTATAATTTATTCAGATTAAAAATATTAAGATTATTTATCAATCAAAATAAAATATATATAAAAGAAATAAAACATAAGAGTTTATACTTAAAAAGAAAAAATTTAACTCTTTTAAAATTTCAAAAATCAATGTATAATTCTTTAAATTTAGTTAAATTAGATGTTGGTTATTTAAAAATAAAAAAGCATCTGATTTTAAATAAATTCACACAATTATTAAAACATATAATATCAAAACTAAGTGTAAAATTTTTACTAAACAAAATTAAAAAATTTAAAAAAAATTTGATAAAAATCCAAAATAATATAAGAAAATATTACTCAAAAAAAAAATATAAAAAACTAAAAGAAATATATATAAATAAAATAATAAAAATTCAAAAAAGAATAAAAGGTATTTTTATAAGACAAAAATATAAAAATGAACTTTTTAATATAAAAGATATTATACGTTTTAATAAAAAAAAAAGAGAATTTGAAAAAAAAATGAAATTATTTAAAAAGAAAAAAGAAGCAGTAAGTATAATAGAAAAATATTGGTTAAAAATTTTACAAAAAAGAGAAGAAATGGATTTAGAAGAACGTTTAAAAAATATACCAGAAGAATTTAGAGATTTATATAAAAATATAATTCAATTAAGAAAAGATACAAAAATTTTAAAAAAAGATGTTATTGAATATGGAGAGAAAGAAAAAGAGAAAAGATTAAAATTAATGTCAACAAAAAAACTTGAAGATAAACCTATTTATAAATTTAAATAAAAAATAATAGGAATTTATTTATAATAATTTATAATTAATAAAATAAAACTTAATTCATATTAAAACAATTAAAAAAATGTCTGAAGAAAGTTTTGAAGATCAAAAAGACAATGAAGAAATAAATAAAGATGATGATGATAAAAGAGTAAAATTACAAAAAGAAATACAAAAAAAAGATTATCCAAGTAATAAAGTTCATAATCCAAAAAATAAAAATCAATTAATAAAATCCTATGAACAAAATAGAGATATTAATAAAACTGATAATAAATTAATTGAAGATAAAAGTGTTTTAATAACAGAAGTTTATTTAAAAAATAAATTTGATAATTTAGAAATTCCAAAAAAAATAAAAAATGTTGTATTTCAAGGATTAAATAAAACAAATGAAAATATTTATAATGATATGTCAGAAGGTAATATAAATATAAAATCAAAATCTGAAAATATAAATTCATTATTAAATAATTCTAATTTAAAAAGAAGATTATCAAGAGAAACAATAAAGAAATTAAAAAATTTAAAACAAAATGGAGATCAAATTAAAAATACAATTAATAAATTAGATATAAGTAAAAAAATATTTGAAGGTGAAAGTAATTTAAACGGAAATATTATAGAAGAAAATATAAGAAAAGCAAAAATTAAAGAAGTTGAAGAAAAAATAAAAGATTTAAATAAAAGATTATATGATATTAATTTACAAATTGATAAAATAACTGACTTAACTAAACCAAGTAAAAAAGAAATTTTGGATAAATTTCAAAATAATTTTGAAAAAGATAGAGAAAATTATGTAGAGAAAGCAAAAAAATTTTATAAAGATTCATTAGAATCAAAAAGAAAATTAATGGAAGATAAAAAAATAACATCAGAAAAAAGAGAAAAATATTTAATGGAAAAAGAAAAAGAAGATTTAGAAAGAAAGGAAAAATTATTTATAGAAAAAAATGAAAAAGAAAAACAAAATATATTAAAAAGAAAAAAAGAAATAGATCAAATATTAGAAAAAACAAAGCAATATATAAATGAAAAAAATAATAAAACAGAAAAAGATTATTTATATTATATAAATAAAGAAAAATATGAAAATGAAAAAATGAGATTTTTAGAAAAATCAATGATGATAAAAAAAAAGGACACAATAACAATAGATGAAATACAAGAATTTGATTCAAAATTAAAAAAACAAAAAAAAATATTAGAAACAGGAGAAAAAGAAAAATCAAAAATATTAAAAGAAATGTGGAATGACAGAAATCAAATAGTAAAATCTTTTAGAACAAATATATCAGAAAATACAGAAAAAGAACAAAAAAAAATAAGAGAAAAAGAACAAGAAAAAAAAACAAAATTAAAAGAATTAGAAACATTAAAAATAAATTATTCAAATAAAAGTGTACCAAAACCAATAATAAATCCAAAATTAAAAAAAAGTAGAGAAGAAAGAAAAGATAAAATAGATAAAGAAAGTGTAATTAATACACAAAATCATAATAAAAAAAGAATGGAAATGTATCAATTACCACCTCCAATTAATAAAAAAAATGATGATTTACATATTTTTACTGAAAGTTATATTTCTGTAAGTAAAAGTGGAGATTTTAATAATTTTTTTTTGAATAAACCTAAAAAATTAAAACCAATTAGATTATTGCATCCTAAACCAGAAAAACCAATTAATTATTTAGAAGATCTTAAAGGAAAAAAAAGTTCTGGAAGTCAAACTTATAAAAGTAAAATTAATATTGATATTAATGAAAATGATAATAATAAAGTTATTTTAGAAAAGTTAAAAGTTTTTGAAGAAAAAAGTAATGATATTGATAATTTAGTTAAGGCAAAAAAAGAAGAAATGAAATTAAAAGGTGGATATAGTAAAAATACAAAAATGGGAGATGAAATTGGAAAAATGATAATTCAATCTATTGAAGAAAAAATTAATATTATGAATAAATTAAAATAAAATAAAATATTATGTTTGGTTTATTTTTAATATATTTTTATATTACTATTAATTTTTTATGTTTATTTTTAAAATTTTAAAAATAGAATTTTATTTTTTTAATTTAGAAAAAAAAAAAAATTAATTTAATTAAAATTTAATTAAATGGTTTATCATGAAAAATATAAATATTATATTGATCAAAATTTTTATATTGTGAAAAATATGTACATTCATTTATTTTTTTCATTATTTGATTTTATATTTCTTTATTTAGGAATTATTGATGGAATTCATGTTAATTTTAATAATGATAAAAAAGAGAAATTATATTCATTACCTAATATTTTTGCAGATTATTTAGAAAAACATTTGTCAAAAAGATTAATCTATATAATTTTTACTCTATATTTACTTATATATATTATTTTATATTCATTTTATAATCATATTTTCTTAAATGACAATTTCATAAAATTATTTATTAATTTTAATGAAATTTTACATATGAGATTTTTTACTTTTTTTTATTTTGCATGTTTTTCAAGATTAAAAGGAAGTTTATTATTTGCAAGTATAGTATTTTTAATAATTTTTATAACAATTTTAATTCATCATTTTGAATTTTATCATTGTGATTTTTTTTGTCCTGATTTTATTAATATTCCATATGATAATTTTTCAAAAATAATTGACAAAAGTTATACTTTAATAAAATTTTTAATTCCTTTTGCATTAAAAAATCAAAAAACAAAAAATTTATCTTTATCTTTTACATATTCTATTTTAATTTTTATAACTTTGTTAATATTTTATCTATTAATATTTAAGCCAATTTATTTTTTTCAAAATTTAAATTTTAATATTTATAGAATAACTTGTCATTTTATTATTTTTTTATTAACAACAATTTTCATAATTTATAAACAAGATGATTTTTTATCAAGAAGAGTATTTTTAATAGAAATTATTACAATATTAGCAATAGTTATTTTATCATATCAAATTTATCATATTTTTCCCATTTTAAAATTAACAATTAATGGAAGTTTAAATATTTATTATTTTTTTCATATGAATTATTCAAAAAAAATTCATCATAAATTAATATTTACATCTTATTATGGATATCATTTTTTGGCATGTCAAAAATGTTTATTATGTTATAAGTTAAGAATTATATCAGAAAATTTTAATATTACATATAATAAACAATTTTTTGAATATATTCCTGATTTTTCATATTTTCAAACACTTACTTTTATTATGGAAAATTATAATTCATATGGTTTTCTTCCAATAACAAAAAATAAAAAAATATTAATTTTAATATTAACAACAATAAAAAATAAAAATTTTGAGAAAAATAATACTCATCAATATTTAACTTTATTTTCAATATATAAAAAAATAGCAAAAATAAATGAAATAGAAATGGAAAAAGTAAGAATGTTAATGTCAGAATTACATTCAGTAAATAGTTTCTTAAAAGTATCATTAAATTTATTAAATAATTTAGATTATATTTTCCAAAGTGAAACTCAGAAAATAAATATAGAAAAAATATTAGAAATAGTAGATGACTCATCAAGATTAAAACATAAAGATTTTAGAACATATCTTTTTAATAATAAAGAAATAAAAGATGTAATTTTTCCATTAACAATATGTTCAATATTATATGAAGAAATATTTAATGAATCTTTAACAAAAGCAAATTTAATTCAAATAAGAGAACGTTATCAAGAAATGGAAGATACATTAAATTTATTTGATATAAATAAACAAATAACATTTAAATTAAATATAATAAATGGAAAAATAGAATTTTTAAGAAGTGGACAAGAATTTTATCGTTATATTGGAAAAGATTTTTTTGATATTTTTCCAAAAGAATTATATGAATATCAAAAGAAAACATTTCAATCTTTAATTTTAAATCCACCAAAACCAAATAAAGATTCAACAACAAAACCAATTAATACAACATTTATAATAAAATTAACAAAAAATAATAATAGAATTTATAGTATTCTTCATTTAAATTTTAATATTCTTTTTCAAAATAAACAATTTGATATAATAATATTAGATGGATATTATTATGTAACTAATAATAATTTTATAACATATATTAAAAATAATATAGAATATTATTTCGGAGGAGCATTTATAGATTATGAATCAGATGAAGATAAAAAAATGATAAATTTTCATTATTTTTTAAAAAAAAATGGAATTCAAGAAAATGAAATTAAATTACAATATTCAATAACAAATTTAAATAATATGAAATATAATATTTATTCATATGGTCATGACACAGAAGATGATATTGATATTAAAAAATCAACAATTGAAAATAAATTAGAAACAACAGATGAGAAAATATTTGCAAATATGAGAGCTTATGATGAATCTTCAGTACAAGGTAGTTTGGCAAGTATTACTTCAGTTGGAAGTACTAATACTTTTAAAATGAAAGGAAGAAGGAATATTAAACAACAAAAAGAAGTTAATGATAGATTTTTTTTATTTCAGAGATTAATGATAATTTTTATTTTTGTTTTATTTGTTTTATCTATCATTGAATTAATTACTAAACAAAGTCAAAAAATATCTCTTATGAGAAATTTTGATGTCTTTGCTTCTTTTAGATTAGTAAGTAGAACTTATTATTATATGACTTCTGCATTTAGAGCAAATATTTGTTTAGTATTAAAAAATAATAATGAATGTAAAAATTATATTGATTTATTTAATAAAAATTATAAAATTGATATAGAAACTAATTTTGATATAAAAAAATTTTTAACTGTATCAAATGAAGTAACAATAAGAGAAGAAACTGGTTTTTCAAATCAATTTTGGACTCAAATTTATCAATTAAATGATAAAACAATTAATTCACTTTTTGAACAAATTGTTACTTATTTAGATGTTTCTAATATAAATAAAAATGGAATTTTATCTATTGTTTCTATGAATACATCTTTTACAGATGCTTTTAAAAAAACTATTAATGCTTTTACAATCGTTGCTGCTAGTAATTATAATTATACTATTGAACCTTTTTTTATTATTGATTTAAATGAATATAAATTATTACATTATTTTAAAGTTGAAAATAGAGATTGGAGAATTAATTTATATAATATTATTATTAATTATGAAAATTTTTGTTCTATTTTTGATTCTATGAATATTTATTTTCATAATAAAATTATTTCACAATTAAATCTATTTAAAAAATTGACAATTATATATCTTTTAATTAATTTAATTATTGAATTTGTTGAAGTTGTTGTTATTATTTTTTATTTATACAATTTTGAAGCAGTAATGCTTGAAATATATTTTTTTTTAAAAAAAAGAATTGCTTTAAAAGAATTTAGAGAATCTTATAGAATAAAAATTCATAAATTAAAATTATTACTTCAAGTATATACAATTCATCCAAAAATTATATTAGAGGAATTAAATAATGCATATTCTAAATTTAAAAAGAATTTAAAAGAAGAAATAAAAAATGAAAAGGAAAAAAATTTAATTGAATTATCAACACTACCAAATATATTAAAAAATAAAAAAGAAGAAAATGAAATATTTAAAACAATACAAAATACTTATATTTTTGTTTTTTATCAAAGAATATATCAAATTACTTTTTTAACATCAATAATAATATTTTCAATTTTTTTATTCTTATGGTTAGATTTATTAACAGAAACAAGAATTTTATTTCAAATAATAAATGATTCTTCTCAAATAGAATCATTTAATCATCAATATTTTTCTTTTTATCAAAGCATTTTATTTACAACAGATTCAGTTAATAATAAATTAAATTTAACTGGAAACAATTTATATGAATTAAGTTTATTTTATGAAAAAGAAATTTACAAAGTTAAAAGAGAAGAAAATAAAATTAAAAATATATTAAATAGATTCTATAAAAAAATTGGAGTTACTTGTGATTCTTTTTATAATTCAGTTAAAGATTCAAGAATTGCAAAAATGGATTATGAAAATCCAAATGAACATTTTCATGAAAAAATAATTAAATTATGTTCAAAAATGAAATTTTTAGATTATGGAAATATTGAATTTGTTATGCAAAAATCTTTTGGTAATATTTATCGAGGTTTATTATCTTTAATTGAATTAAATGAAGATAATAGAGAATATTTTTTAACTAATAATATTTATTATTTTGAATCTTGTTATTATAATAATATGTTTATTAGAATTTTTAGAAGTGGTATTAATAATTTAATTTTTACTCCTTCAATTAATTTTTATATGGATAATATTACTTTAATTTTTACTGCAAGTGCTATTGTTGAATTTGTTTTTGAAATTACTTTTCTCTTGATTGTTATGTTTTTATTTGTTTTTAGAATAAATAAAATATATAAAAAATTATTGAGAGTTTCAAAAGTTGTAAAAGTTTGTAAAAGTAATAATTAATATAAAAAATTTTTTGTAATAATGATTTATTTTAAATAAATAATTTATTTATAATTCTTTTCTTGTTCGTATTGGTATTTATTTTTATAATAAATTTTTAAAAAACATTAAAATGATTTATAATATTTTAATATAATAAATCTATTATTTAAAAACTCTCTTATTTTATTTCTAATATTTATTTGAGAAATAAAAATTATTTTATTAATTTATTTTTATTTTTATTCTTATTTATTAATTTGTATTTAATTAATTAAATTTCTTATTAAATATGAACTGAAAAAAAATAATTAATAATTTAAATTTAAAAAATGGAATCACTTAATAATTTAGTAAATTCTTCAAATAAAAAAAATCAATGTGATATTAAAGAAATATACTATGATCCAGAAGAAAAAGAAAAAAATCAAACAATTAAATTAAATTCTTCAATAATTGAAAATAAATCACTTGAAAAAATAGTATTTCAAAACAAAACAGAACATTTAAAAAGATTAACAGAAATAGAAAAAATTGAAAGTGAATCTGAAGAAGAAGAAGAAATTTTTTGTCAGTTTTGTAAGGAAAAAATAAACCAAGGTGAAATAATAAATTATTGTATGTGTGAAAATTTTTATCATCCAAATTGTTTACTTCAACTTTTTCAAAATAATAATTTAAATAACAATAATAATCAATCAATAAAAATATGTAATGAATGTAAATCTCAATTTTCAATAGGAATATATAAATTAAATAATCCATTAAATGTACTTAATACATATTCAAATGAAAATGAAAATAAAAAAATAGAAAATAAACAAAAACAAAATAATCAATCTTCTAATTCAACTTGTGATAAAACAATAATTTCAATGGATACAAATATAAATAAAGTAGAAAATTATAATAAAATGTGTGGCTTAGCTTTTACTATTCCACATGAATCAATGATTGAAATTATTAAAAATGATAATATTAATCAAAATTTAAATTATTCAAATCATAAATTAGAAAATAATTTAAATTCAAATGAAAAAAATTTATCTTTTAATAGAATTGCATTATCACCAATTAATCATATTAATACTCCTTATTCAGGAAATAAATCAAAATATATTTCTTCTTCAACTGATTATTTACTTAATAAAAAAAGTAATAATTTAAATGATAATTCTTCTTCTCCTGATATTAGTTTTAATCATTTAAGACAACATTTAAATTTTCTTTCAAATCAAAAAGAAGTTCATAATAATATTAATAATAATAGTTTAAATAGAAATTTAGCAAATATTTTTAATTTAAATATAATTAATCAAAATACTTCTTTAAATAATAATTATACTAATAATAATATTAATATTACTAATATTACTAATAATAATGTTTCATTTAGAAAATTATCTTTTGATGAATTAAATGATGAAAATAATATTGAAGATGATGATAAAGAAAATCAACCTCCTTTACCAAAAGAAAATTCAAAATTTGGAAATATAAATAATTTAGATTTTAATTTAGAAATAAAAATAGAAGGAGGAATAAGTCATATTATATCAAATATAGAAAAAATAATAGAAGTTCCTATTACAATTGAAATTAATTGTGATAATGATTTTAATTATTCAAAAGATACTTTATTAATTTTTAATACAATTGCTTTGAATATTTCAACAATAATACAAATATTAAAATGTTATTATGAAAAAATGGATGATAATGATAAAATTTATAGTAATATTTTTAAAGTTGGAAGATGGTTAAATAAAGAAGATATTTTTAATTTAATAAATGGAAGTATTAATAATTATACTAATTTCTTTCAAGAGACTGAAAAATTAGATTATATTCAAATTGCTAAATTAATTCTTTTTGGTATTGATATGTCTTTAAATGTAAATTGTAATATTTTTAGTATTTTAATTATTAATGATATTGATGAAATTGATGATGATAATATTGAAATAAATAAAAGAGATGAAGAAATAAAATCAATTGTTAATAAATTAAAAGAAACTAAAGTAAATTTATTAAAATTTTTTTCAATTAATACAATTTTATTAGATGATAAAGGGAAAATAAAAAATGAAAAAAATTTAAAATTTGTTTCTTACTTATATGATATTAGTTTATTATGTATGGGATATTTTTATTCACCAAAAGATGCAAATGAATTAATGACAAGTTTAAATTTATTTTTTGCAACAATACAACAATATTCATTATTAAATATTAAATTAATAATAAAAGGAAATAAAGATCCATCAATTTATTTAGAAGGATTAAATTATCCTTTAACTGAAAAAAGTCATAATAATTTTGAAATATGTATGGGAAGTTTATTAAAAAAAGAAAGAAAATTATTTAATATGAATGCAAAAATATTTTTAAATAATACAAATATTTCTTTAACTCTTCCTTTATTAGAAGTTTCTTGTGAATATTTAGCAATTAAAAATAAAAATTTATTAAGAAATAGAACTGAATTTTATTCTTTAAGTATTCCTGTAATAACATCTAATAAAGAAATTAGTATTAGTAATACTGTTTTATTAAGAAATATTACTGCTCAAGTTACACAAAAAATTAATAATGGTATTTTTTACTTTAAAGAATTTAAAAAAGAAAATGCTTTAAATGAATTAATTGATGCTAAAAATTTATATGAAAATTTAATTAGAACTAAAACTAATTTATTTAATTATTTTCAATATATTACTGATTCAAATATTAATTCTTCTAATATAGGAGGAAATATCAATGTTAATAATATTAATTTTTCTAATATTGAATATGGAGAAAGTTTTATTGAAAATTCTTTAGATTCTAATTCTAATTTAGTTAAAATTTTTAGATTTGTTATGATGATATTTAAAGATCTTAATTTCCTTATTGAAAATGTTAGAAATAATAATTTAAATGCAATATGTCAAATTTATTCTATTGGAGAAAGTTTAAATTATTATAGAAGTGTTATTTTATCAGATGAAAGATTTATTGAAGATAATTTTGAAATTTATTCTAATTAAATTTAAATAATTTTTTTTTATATAAATTATTCCTAAACAAAATAAATAAAAAATAAAAAATAATTAAATAAAAACTCTTAAAAAATATATATAAAGAAATTTAATTAATCAAAATTTAAATTTAAAAAGCAATAAGCAAATAAGATAATGAAAGAAGAAAATTCAACTGAATTTCCTCAAATTGACTTTAAATTATCAACAATATTAAAAACATATAAAGATGTAGATAAAATAAAATTAAATGAAAAATATTCATTAGAAAACTTAAATTTAACTGAAATAACAGGAGAAGCAGGAAGTGGAAAAACTCAATTATGTATTCATATAATAATAAATACAATATTACCAAAATCAATTGATTATTTAGAAAAAGGTTGTTTATATATTAGTACTATTCATAAATTACCAACTCAAAGATTTTATCAAGTTATTAATTTTTATAATAAAACAATTTCTAAAAATGAAATTGATAATTCTTTAAAAAGATTATTTAATAAACATTTTGAACCAAATGATTTTGAAAAATTTTTTAATGTAGAAGTTGAAGAATTTATTTTAAAAAATAATATTAAAGTTATAATTATTGATTCAATGACTGGAATTTGTGATTTACAATTTATAAATGAAAATAATGTTATTAATTATAAAGAACGTGCTATATTTATTAGAATTTATTCTCAAATTTTTAAAAGATTAATTCAAAAATATAATTTATTCTTTTTTTGTACAAATAATGTACAAGCAAATCTTAATGAGAATACTAATAATAATAATAATTCATATATTAATCTTAGACCTTGTTTAGGTAAAATTTGGGAAAATCAATTAAATACAAGAATTTCATTAGAACATATTAAAAAAAATGAAAAAGATTTAATTAGAAAATTAAAAATACATTTCTCTAATTATTTTAAAAAAATTGAAATTCAATTTGAAATAACAAATAAAGGAATGAATTTTTTTTAAAAAATATATAATGTAATTCATATATAAATATATAAATTAAAAAGTTAAAAATGGATTACAAAAATAATTCAAAAGTACAAGATATAATAAATATCTTCAATAAACATTTAGAAATTGTCGATGTTACTAAAATCAAAGAAGTTTATGATTTATTATTAGATAAAGATAATAAGCTTGAATATAATTTGAAAACTATTGTTGAAAATATATTTGAAGAAGATGATAATTGTGATGATAAAAAAAAATCTGATAATTCAACAAAAGAAACAAGTCAAAATAATAGCAGTTCTAATCCAAATTACAATAATAATGACCAATTTGGGAGCTCTGATCAAAATGAAAAACCTAGTAGTTTTAAACATTCATCTCAAGAGAATTTAAAAAAAAAATATTGTGATATAGCAGACGAAATTTTTGAAATAATCTCTTCTTTAGATGAAAAAAAAATTGAAGATGTATTAACAGAAGTAAAGAATCATTTTAATAACAATAAAAATCAAATATAAAGGACTTTTTGTAATGATCAAAAATTAATATTAATCATCAAAAAGAGTTAAAAACATTATAATAGTTTAAATTTTATTATTTATAATAATAAATATTAAAAATATTTTATTTTTAATTTTTAATTAATTAAAATAAATATATTAATAATAAAAAAAAAAATTAATTAAAATAAAAAAAAAAATGAATACCCAAAAAGATGAAGACCAATATAATTATAAACCAGATAAAGATATAATAGATATAACAAACATAATAAAAAAAAGTGAAAATTACACATCATCAAAAGAATCAGACGATATATCAGAAAACCAAAAAACTCAATTAACAGAAAACTTATATACATCTCGTAGAAATGAAATAGAAAAAATAAAAAAAAATAATACATTAAATCAATCTCATCCATCTGAATTTGATTTATATAATTTTAATAATAAAGAAATAACATTATTTTCAAATAATCAAAAATGGGAATATGCAACTTTTGATACTGAAATATCAAAAAAATTAGGAAGTTATAATATTTCAAGTAATATTGAAGAACAACCAAAAACAAATGGAAAATGGAGTAATGCGGATATTTCTCGTTTTTCTAAAGAGTCAACTTTAGAAATTAGAAATTTAATTTTTAGATCTGTTGAATTTATTAATTATAATATTGCAAATATTGAAATTACTACTTCTTTTTCTTTAAAAGGAGAAAGTTGTTTTTGGATTTTTTTACATTGTAATGATAATATTTTTGAAAAAGAAAGTTCAATTATTCAAATTTCTAAATATGAAAAAAGCCAAAAAGCTTTTATTTCTTTAGGAATTGTTTTAGGTGATAATTTTGAATATAAAGTTTTTACTAGACAACAATTAGTTAGTTTTAATAAAGAAGTGGATAAAAATAAAAAAAAAGAAGATTTAATGGAATTTAAATTAATTATTTTAGATTCTGGAGAAGGAGATTCTAGAATTCAAATTTTTGTTAATCAAAGTCTTATTGAAAATAGTATTAATTGTGATTTTTTTTATCCTATTTTTGATAATAGAAGAATATTTATTGCTGGAAGTGGACATCAATGTTCTATTCAATCTTTTAATTGTAAATGTTTTATTAAACCTAAATTTGGAAAACAATATGCATCTTATAATAATGATAATAATGGTGGAAATAATGATTGTTGTGAAATTTTTTAATTTTTTAATTAATAACATATTAAATATTAAATTTTCTTATTTTTTTTCTTTATTTTAAATTTTTTTAATAATTAAAAAAAAAATTTTCAAAAATTTATTATTATAATATTATTTATTTATTTATATATTTATTTTATTTTTCAAATAAAACTGATATAGTATCATATAATAATGATAAATATTTTAATTCTGAATATATTTCTTTAATATTAAGAAATAATGATATTTTTTCTTTTGATTCATTTCTATTTCCAAACCAATTAATTGCTTCAAATTGTTTTTCAATTTTAAATATTTTAATTATATAAACTAATCCAAAAATAAATCCATCATCACTAAAATAACCTTTTTCTCCTTCTCTTAATATTTTTCTTGATAAATTTAATTTTGATAAAATTAAATGATTTATATGATATATAGTAATAGAAGGAATAATAAAGCAAAAATATTTTAATTCATTTAAATAATTATCAAAAACTCCTTTAAAAGAATTAATCATTAATACTAAATAATTTCTATTTGTAACATCTTTAATAATTGAAACTATATTATTATATAATATATTATTTGGATATAAAGTTTTTTTAATATTTTCATCTTCACAAATAATATTATTTAAATTATTTGATTTAGAAATATCATTATAAACAAATAATATTTCACCATATTTCATTAAAGCACTTTCAATCATTCTAATTAAAGAAATTATATTTCCAATATTTTTAATTTCAGAATATAATTCAATAATTATATTTTCATTATCAGATAAAAATTGAATTGCTTTTTCTAAACTATATAAATTCTCTTCTGAATTTATTTTATTAATATAATTTTTTTCTTCAGAAACTAAAATTGATTTTATATAATCATCAAGTACAATTTCTATTATATTTTTTAAATAATTTGAAATAAGTTGATATAATTTATTAATTATACTGTTAATTATTCCAATACCATGTGTGTCTAAAGAATAATTTATATTTTCTAATTTTATTATATTTGAATTTGAAATATGTTTATTATTCATATCTTCAATAAAAATATTTTCATAAAAATTATAATGATATTCTTGAATAAAAGAAAATATATTTTCTAAAATATAAATTAAATCAAATTGTTGTTCTATATGTTTAATTGGTAAAAATGTTTCTATTTTATTTAAATGAATATTAAATTTAATATCAAGTAATAACTTCATTTGTTGATAAATTTTCCAGTCGTTAACATTTATTGCATTCATTTCATAAAATAATCTATTTAAATAATTTGTTACATATTCTTTTATATTTATATATTCATTATTAAAAATTTCAAATTTAGGAATTGACAAAAATTTATTTAAACTTTCTAAAATTAAAATATCCTTTTCATTCTTTTCAGAATTCATATTTAAATTTATTTCATTTATTAAAATTCTAATATTAATTTCAATATTTTGTGAAAGAGGTATTAAATAATTTTCTTCAATACAATTTAAAATATATTGTTTATATGAATTATATAATTCAATATATTTATTATTAGAATTTGTAATATAATGTCTATTATATAAAAGGAAATTTGAACTATTTCCAATACTTCTACAAATCAATACAAAATCAAATTTTTTTTTTATTTTTTTTAATATATATTGAAATAAATTAGGAATAATTGATTTATACCAATAAATAAAATTATTAGATGAATATTTATTTATTAAGTCTGAAAATTTTAAAAAAGTTTCTATTTTTTTAAATGAATCAATTATATCAATATGAATTGAATTATAATAATATGAAATATATAATTTACAAATATCATAACTTTGAATTAAAATTTGATATTTCATATAATTCATTTCTCCATCTTTTAATATTACTTTTATTATTGAAATACAACCTAAAAAATCTAAAATATACTTTTCATAATTATAAGGTAATAATTTTTTTTCAATATCTTCAAAATGAAGATATAACGAAGATAAAAGTAATTTTTCTATATTATTTTTTAAATTTATAATTTTAAATTTTTTTTCTACAAATATATTTTTAATCATTGATATTAATTCTAAATATGTTAAAATAGTAGGAATTAATTTTTCATTAATTTCTTTATGAAGATAACTTGATTCAGTAAATAATTTAATTAATTCATTTTTACAATTTTTCAAATAATTTAAACCATTAAGAAGAATTGATATAATTTGATTTAAATATTTAAAATATTCAATATTGTTTTCATATCCAGAAAAATTTTGGTCAAAAATATCAGATTCAATAATTTCAATCCACTCTAAAATATTATTTTTATTTTCAATACATTTGTTTTTAAAATTTTCAATAAATTGAGTATACAAAAGTTGTGAAGTTTGATTTATATTTTGAGGTTTTTTATAATAATCTATATTTGAATTATCATAATTGTTTTCATATCTACATTTATTAATATATTCTTCAATAACAAAATTTACTCCTGTTGAAAATAAAGGAATTAAAAAAATTTTTTCTTGAAATTTATAAAAAGATAAATATAAGTTTTCATAATATTTTTTTCTTATATTTAATTCTTTTAAAAAATATAAAAATGAAAATAAATTAATTAAATTATCTTCATTTAATTCTTTATCATTATCATTTTGTTTAATATTAAAATTCATAAATTCATAAACATAATCTTTAAAAATTTCATTATCATTAATAGTTAAATTATCTAATAATTCTTTAATAAAAGTTTCTAATAAATTTCCACTTATAAAAGTAGATAAATATTCTTTTAATAATTTAATACATTTATCACATTTTTCATATTCTTCACTTCCTTTTACATGATTAATTTGATTTTTTGATAAATTAAATATATAATTTTTATAATGATTATTCAAAAATTCATTTTTTTCAATTATAACATCAATCTTATTTAAAAAAGAAAATATTTTAGATAAATAAAATAAAGGTCTATATAAATAAATTCCACAATTTTTTTTAAATGATTCTAAATAATATTTTGATTGATTATGATATAAAATAGATAATTGATTTAAAATATTTTTTGATAAATAAAACAATTTAAATATTTTATTTTGTAAAAAATCAAAAACAGGAATCATATTACTAATAAAAATATCTGATTCACCTTCATTAAATTCATTTTGTTTTCTAGTTGAATTTAATTCACCATATAATAATAATGAATATAAAACTTTTGAATCATCAATTATTGTATCTATTTGATAATATAAAACACAAAATGTTTGAATTAATTTATTTATAAATTCGTTTTCTGATTTAGTTAAAATAAATAATTTTTTTAATTCTATATTTTTATTTGAATCATTTTCATTAAGAGATATTATTGGATTTGAATATGGATTATTTGAATTGAATAAAATATTAGTTTTAAATTCATTTTTATTTGATAAATTTGAAAAAAAATTATTTACTATTTCTTTTAAAGTATTTTCATTATTTTTATTTGAGAAAAAATTATCATTTTCATTCATTTAATATTTAATTAATTATTTAATTAATTTAATTAAATTTTAAAAAAAATGAATATTAGAAAAAAAGAAAGAAAAAATAAAACTTACTTAATATTATATTTTTTAAAATGAATAGAGAAAAAATAAAAATTGATTTTAATTTGAATAATATTAATACTAAAAATTTTAAACCTAAAAAAATTGAAAGTGAATCATCATCATTTGAAGAAGAAAGTGAAAATGAAAAAGATTACAAAAACAAAGTTAATAATGAAATATTTTCTCTAGAAGAAAAGAAAGAAGAAAATGAAAACATAAATAAAGAAATTTTTAATTATGATAAAATATATGATCAAATACAATTAGAAAAGCAAATAAAAAAAGAAAAAGAAAAAGCGAATTCTTCTCAAATAAAATATATGAATAAAATTCTAGAAAAAGCAGAATTAAGAAAAATAGAAAGAAATAAAAATATTTTAAAAGTTGAAAAAGAACAATATAAAAAGGAAACTGGAAGAAATTTAGATGATTTACCTTCATTTATTACTAAAAGTTATCAAAAAAAATTAGATAAAGTTAATTCAATATTAAATCATAATGATAATAATAATTCTTTTTTTGATAAAAAAGATGATATTAATGAAAAAGATTTTGAAAAAAGGAAAAAAGAATATCAAAGAAATTTTAAAAAATTTGATGAAGAACAAATTAAAAAAATAGTAAATAGAGAAAGAATAATTAATAATTATCATAAAGAAAAAAATATATCAAAAAATACAGATTTAAATGAAAATTTAAGTAAAGAAGAAAAAATAAAAGCATATAAGGAAAGATATTTACAAAGAAAAAGAGAAAAAACTGATTAATAAAACCAAAAAAAAAAAAAACAATAAATAAAAAAAAAAAAAAAAAAAAAAAAAAAAAAAAAAAAAAAAAAAAAAAAAAAAAAAAAAAAAAAAAAATAAAAAAAAAAAAAAAAAAAAAAAAAAAAAAAAAAAAAAAAAAA
>JAEEGK010005824.1_pt1 | contig 29799 bp, 22 predicted proteins | sample 8958771 | NCBI WGS metagenome assembly JAEEGK01 (sample SAMN16246547, study PRJNA631951) | gut metagenome | biome: gut microbiome; feature: rumen; material: SC-attached | host: Bos | place: Iran: Karaj | collected 2018-10 | reverse complement strand
CAATAAACGTATAAGAAAAAAAAAATTTTCTTTCAAATATTAATAAATAAAAATACAAAATCAAAAAAAATTAAAAAAAAAAATAAATATTAAATTACAAAGAAAATATAAATACTTAATTATTTAAATCTATTTTATAAAAATGGGTTCATGTGAATATTGTAATGTAAAACAAACAAATAATAATAATATAAGATATAATGATCAAAGAAATAATTATAATAAAAGAGAATCAGTTTTTGATAAAAAAACAAATTCAAATATTCAATCAAATTTCAATCAAGAAGATAATTATTCTTCAAATACAAATAATGATAAGTTTTCAAATATGAATAATAATTTATCGTCAGATATAAATAATAATTTTTCTTCAAATAGAAACAATGACACACTTTCAAATAGAAACAAAAATTGTTCATCAAATAGAAATAATGATATATTGTCAAATATAAAAAATGATTTATCGTCAAATAGAAATATTGATTTTTTTTCAAATAGAAATAATGATTTTTTTTCAAATAGATTCAATGATTTTTCATTAAATACAAATAATAATTCAAATAAAAATAATAGTTTTGCATTAAATAAAAATAATAATTTTTTAAATATAAATAATCGTTTTTCAGCCAATCCAAATAATAATTTATCGTCAAATATAAATAATAATTTTTCGGCGAATATAAATAATAATTTTCCTCCAAATATAAAAAATAATTTATCCTCAAATAAAAAAAATGTTATTTCGCCAATTATAATTAATCATGCTATAAATAAAAAAAATGAGCTTACTCCAAATATAATTAATGATTCTTTAAATAGAAACAATGATTTTTTCTCATATAGAAACAATGATTTTTCTTCAAATAGAAACAATGATTTTTTTTCAAATAGTAACAATGTTTTTTTTTCAAATAGAAACAATGATTTTTCTTCAAATAGTATCAATGATTTTTCTTCAAATAGAAACAATGATTTTTTTTCAAATAGAAACAATGATTTTTTTTCAAATAGAAACAATGATTTTTTTTCAAATAGAAACTCTAAATTGTAAAATAGAAAAAATTATCTTAATAATAATAATATTTATTAGAATATAATAATATTAATGAAAGAAATAATGAAAAATTATTCCTTTGATAAAAAGTGTTATTGGAATATTAAAAGGCAAAATTTGATGATTATAATATGTTAGTAGTAGTTGAAGCTAAAATATAATCAATAATAATTGAAAATTATATTATAAATTTTATATTTGATTTATTGTAAATAAATTATCAACTCCTTTTAAATATCTTTTCTTTTTTTGTTTAAAATTTTTTTATTTTTTTTTTTAAAATTATTAAATTTGTTTTTTATTTTCATATAATGAAAATAATTATATTATTTTTTTATATTTAACAATTTTTTTTTAATTATTTTTTCAATTCAATGAATCATTTTTAAATTTTTATTTATTTAATTAATTTCTTTTCTTATCCTTCAGGTTAAATTAATATTTTCTTTTTTAAAAATTTATCCTTTTCTTTTATTTATTAATTTTTGTTATTTTTTATCTTGATTAACTATTAGTTTTTGGAAAGTAAAAAATCTTTTATTTTTTTACTTTTTTTCTTAAAAATCACTAACTTGAGAAAAAGAAAATTTAGTTAAATTATATGTAAACAATAATAATAATATTTTAAAATTTTCTTTTAGAATGTAATTAATGATATTTTTAATTATAGATAATTATTTGTATAACCATATGAATTGTTTATAAATATATAATAATATATATAAATATATATTTTTGAATAAAAAGTATTTGTTAAAAATATTAATGTTATTATTTTTTTAATGAATATAACAATTTAAAATTTGTAATTAAATAATGAAAATAAATCAATTGAAAATTAGGAGTAATAAACATAAATCCAAAATAAATATATTATTTACTAAATATATGAATAATTCATATATATCAAATAGTAATGCAAATTTTTCAAATTTTTATTCAGATGAAAAAAATGATAGAATAAATTTTAATAATAAAAATGAAAATTTATTAAACGATTATCATATTTTAGAGAAAAATAATTTATCTTCAATTCATAGTTATATATTCAAATTAAATTTTCCTCAAATTAAAAAGAATAATTGTAATTTAAAGAATAATAAGGATTTTAATGAAGAATATTTTTTGTTAAAAAGATATAATTCATTAACAAAATTAAAAAATAAAAATGAGAAATTTCTAGAAATAGATGAAAAAAAAAATAAAAAGTATTTAAGTGCAAAAGAAATTTTTAATTCAAGAATCAACTATTTTGTTAAAATTTCTCATAACATGAATAATGATATTAATAAAAAAATAAAAAAAATAAAAATCAAAAACACAAAAAATAAAAAAGAAATACAGAAAAATGGTTCATCAATTTTATTAAATAATTCAAAAGGAATATCATTATCAATGAATGGTAATTCATTTGATAAAGGAAATAAAAATATTATGAAAAAGACATTTGGTTATAAAAATATTAAAAAAAAATTGAATTTATTTGAAAAACAAAATTTAAATAAAAGCAGTTTATTGTTTGAAAATGAAACAATAAGAAAAGTCTTAAAGAATTCATTTAGAAAAATAAAATTAATGAAAATAAATGAAATAATGACTAATAACTTTAAATCAATTAAAGATAATATTTAAAAAAGAAATATTTATTTGATCATAAATATTATAATGATAAAAATAATATAGTAATAGTATAATTTATATTTAAAACAATCATAATTAAATTAAAATAATATAATGGAAAATTATAAAAACTCATCTTCAATGTTTTTATCAAATACAATAAGACCAAAAAATAATTTTAAGTATTATTTAATTTATTAAAACAATTTTAGTCTTTCAAATTCATCAAATGATGAATTTATGAAAGTTTCACAATTTTGTTTTCCAACAATTGCAGTTGGCAAAAGTGCTGAAATAATTTATAAAAAAAAAGAAAAAAAAAATTATTTTCTATCAAAACAAGTATTAAAAAGTAATAATGCGTTTGTTTCTGATGGTGGATTAAAATCAAAATATAATAAAAATTATACTACTTTGAAAAAAAATTCATTAAATTATAATAAAAAAAATTCAAATATAAATAATAAAAACTCAAATAAAAAAAAATCTTTTGATATAATTATTAAAGATTCTAGAAATGAAAATGATGAAAAAAAAGAAAAAGATGAAAAAAAAATCAGCAATGAAATTAAGGAATAAATGATTTAATTTTAAAACAAAAAAGTTTTATATATATTTAAGTAATTTTATTAAAGTTAAATATATATATAGAATTGTTATTTGGTAAAAATAAATAAAAAAATATATTTAGTTCATTTTAAAAATATTTATTATTATCTTTTTTAATTTTGTATTTAATATTTCTTTATTCATTATTTAACATTCAAATTTATTATAAATAAATATCTTTTATATGAACAAACCAAATTGTCAACAAAATATTTTTATATAAGAAAAAAAATAAAAATATATAAATTAAATTAGTTTTTTTTAATAATATTCAATATATTAATTTTTATATAAAAATATCTTTTTTAAATTTATGAAATATAATATTATTTTAATAATATTTATATCAATTAATTAGTGAAAATTTATATCTATATTTCTTCTTATATTTTAATTATCATCTGAATTTGAACTACTTGTTATTGATTTCATTTCACTTAAAGATTTTGTTCTATTTCTCTTATGAGATAAATATTTATATGTTTCAATTAAGATAATATCTTCAACTTTTAAATTATTTTTTATAGATGCAATTTTTAGAATAAAATCATCTTGTACTTTATTAAGACATGAAATAAAATAATCCTCTTTTAACCCTTTATTTCTATAATCATTATATCTTGTTTGAAGCTGAATTTTAATTGTATCTAAATCATCAATTTCTTTTTCTTTATCTTTAATAATAGAATTATTAATATATTCAATTAAATAATTTATATATGCAATAATATTATTTACAAAAATTGAAATTTCTTTTTTACACTTTGGAATAGGAAATTTTGTATATTTTTTAAAATCATTACAATTATCTTGTTTACTCAAATTATATTTTAATTTTTCTTTACTATTTCTATTAATATCATTAATATTACTTTCATCATCACTTAACAGTGTATAATTATCTTTTGAAAAATTCCCTTCATTAACATAATAAGATGAAGTCTCATCTTTATTTGATATAATACTACTATTATTTTCTTTATTAAATGATATAATTTTATTTAATTCTTCTTGTATTAAATTATTATCTTGAATATTTGTTGCAGTTTCCATTAAATTTCTTCTTAAATCATCTGAAGTTTCACTTTTTGTTCTTGTTAATGGTTTTGGTGGAGGCATTAAAATAAGTTCTTTAACTCTATTTGCTATTTCATTTTTTTTCATTTATTAAAATTCAAACTTAAAAAATTATTAAATTTCTTTATTTATATTATTATAAGATATGATTTAACTTTTTATTTTATTTATATATATTTAATTTTTTTTTATAGATTCATTTATAATATTTACCCAAGATGAAATATCATATTTTTCTTTACACATAAATGTATAATTTCTTTTTGGAGTTTTAAGTAGAAATTGATTATTTTTTATCAATTCAGCTGAACATGATTCATCTAATATAATACTACCTTTAAGTTCTTTTGTATCTGGATCATAATAATCTAATCTTGGTGTATCATATAATATTACTTTTCTTAAATTATAATAAAAGAAAGGGCTTTTCTTTTTCAATAAACCTTTTTTTAAAATATTTCCATACATATTTTTATATATTTCATTTTGGGATATTCTATTTTTATTTATGTTTTCATCTTCATTAATTTCTTCAATATTTTTGGTAATATTTTCATTTTGATTATTTATATTTTCTTTATTATATATAGTTTTTTTTAATAATTTCTTTCTAATATCAATTATATCATATTTATTTCTATCTATTAAAAAAAAAGGATGATTTTTTAAAATATTATAATTAAATCTTAGATTACTATCACATCCTAATCTTTTATTAGGATCTATTATTAATATATTTTCAATTAAATCTTTTGCATTATTATCAATGCTATTTAAAGCATTTTTATTATATTTTCCTTCTAAAATATTTTGAAAAATTAAAAATTGAGTCTGATCTTGAAAGGGTGTATTTCCAGTTAAAATTTGATAAAGTAAAACTGCCAAAGACCATATATCAGAATATTCTCCAGTTGGATAATTGTTATTAATAATTTCAGGAGACATATAATTAGCTGTTCCTACAAATTTCTGTTTTTTTTCATTTTCTAATTGATTTTCACTTTCATTAAAAGATTTTTTTATATTTGTATTAACATATGATTTCATATTATATGTTGATGGATCAATACTTAAAGAATCGAATTTCATTTTTTTCCCTTCATTTTGATTAAAAGATAAATTATTAAATAATTCACTTGATTTTAATGTATTATCTATTTTATTTTCATCTATATATTCATATGTATTTTCATCAAGAATTTTTCCTTTAAAAGTAGCTGTGGCAAAATCTATTAATTTTAAATTAAAATAATCATCTATTAAAATATTCTGTGGTTTAATATCTCTGTGAATAATGTTAAGTGAATGTAAATATTCTAAACTTAATACAATTTCTGCAATTATAAATTTAGTTTCATCATTTGATAATTTATTCCAATTATTTGATAAAAATAAAGATAAATCTCCTTTTGAACAATATTCTTCAACTATAAAAAAATTATCATTATCTTCATAATAACCATAAATAGAAATAATATTAATATGATTGCATAAATTTAACATTTCATTTTCAACATAAACTTGATAAGTTTTATTTTCTTTTTCAATTATTTTCTTATCAATAACTTTAATTGAATAAATTTTACCTGTTTTTTTTTCTTTTGCTTTAAAAACAGTTGCATAAGAACCATTACCTAAACAGGATAAAATATCAAAATCACTAATATTAAATTTATATTTAGAAGTCATTTTTATTTTCATTTCTTTTTTAATTTTTTTATTGTTACTTTCATTTGTTTCATATTCATCTGATGTTCGAAAATAATCAACGGAATTATTTTTTTGATTATTTTCATTATTATTATTTAAATTATTTTCTTTATTTTGGTTTTCAGTAGTTTCATCTTTCTCATTATTTTCTTTATTTAAAATTAATGGATTTAAATTTTCTAATTTTAGAAGTTCGAAAATTGGAATATTTACTTTACTCATTAAATTTAAATAATTAATTTTTAATTTTCTTTGTTTTTAATTAATGAATTTAATTAACTTTTCAATTTTAGAATATTGTGATAATAAAACATTGCAAAAATATGTTGATTTATCAGAAAAAATTAAAGAATTATATAATCAAAGATTTGAAAAAGGAGATTTTAATGAAGATATTGATTTAATAAATCAAATTGATTTTATTGCGAATGAAGATTATTCTTTTTACTCATTTAATAAAAATTATTTTGAATGTTTTAATTCAATCTTTAATGAATGTATTTTAATACTATATAATAAAAGAAAGTATACTTTTGATTTATTTGACCTTAATTCAAATAATGATATTCCAGTTAATCAAATTGCAACTCAATTAAATCAAAATGATTCTTTTATTATGATGAAATATCATTATAGTGATTTCTTAAAAAAAGAATATATTATTATTTCTTCATTAAAATATAATATTAGTATATATGAATATAAAGATTTTAATATGCTACTTTTAAATAATTTATCATATTCTAATAAATTATCATTTTCTAATTTAAGAAATGTTACATCTTTTGAATATAATAATGTAAATTTTTTTTCTAGATTTAATTATTATTGTAATAAACTTGAATTTTTTGATTTTAATTTAGAAAAAAAATTTGAATGTTCTATTAATAATAAAATGGAACATATTGAAGTGATTAAATCAAATAATACAAATGAAATATATTTTATCTCTTGGTTCTATAATGGTATTTCTTCATATAAAATTACAAATAATAAAATTGAATCTTTAAAATCTTTTTCTTCATATAATAAATTAACTTCATATATAATTTTTTTGAATTTTGAAAAAATAATAGAATGTAATTGTGAAAATTTAATTATATGGAATATATTAACCGGAAAAATTATTAATAAAATTTCATTATGTCCAAACATTGAAAAAATAACCCAAATAATAAAATGGAATGAAGAAATATATTATGCAATAACAGACTTATCATATTTATATAAAATAAATATAAAAAATAAGAACAGTAAAAAATATAATATCAAATTAAACGATTTATGCATATGTAAAGCATTAATGATAAAATATCCTTCTTTAATATTTTTAAATAATTTAGGAAAAATAATGTATTTAACAAAAAAAAAATAAATAAATAAAATTTAAAAAAATGATATAAAATTCATATAAAAATTAATCATTAAACAAAAATGGAAAGTCCAAAAAAATATTGGTGTTATCAATGTAATATAGAATGTCCAATTTCATATACTAAAATAGACGATGAAGAAATTCCACAATGTGATAAATGTAAATCAACATTTATAGAAGAAATAACAGAAGTTGATAATCCAAAAAATTTTAAACCAGAAAAAAAAATAGAAAATATAAAAAATAATGAAGAAGAAACTTTAATTTTTCTTCCATCAACAGTAAATTGTATTCCAGTTGATAATTCAAATTCAATTCCTGGAATAATAAATAATTTTGGAGGATTAGTCGGTGCAATTATTAATTATGGAGAAAATATTTTTATGTCAAATAATTTATCAAATACTAATTTTCCTTTATTAGGTTTTTTAAATAATCATAATAATGATGCTCAATTTGAAAATTTATTAAATTTTATAATGAGATTTGAATCTACTTTACATGGAAATCCTCCAGCAAGTCAAAGGGCAATTGATAAATTAAAAAAAGTTAAAGTTAATTCTGAGAATTTAAAACAATTTGAAAATATTACTTGTAATATTTGTTTAAGTAATTTTGCAATTGATGATAATGTTTTAATTCTTGATTGTCATCATGAATTTCATGATAATTGTATTGTTCATTGGTTAAAAATGAGAAATACTTGTCCAGTTTGTAGACATGAATTAGAAAGTAATGATCCAAATTATGAAAAGAGAAAAAATTCTCATAGAGAAACTTTAAGAAATTTCCATTCTTCTAATAATAATAATAATAATAATGGAGGTAATAATAATAATAATCCAGGAACTGCAGTTTAATATCTTAAAAAAAAATATCATATATAAATTAATTTTATAATTAAAATCTCTTAATATTAGAATTTTTCAAAAAAAAAAATAAATCTATTAAATATAAAAATAAATAAATTAAAAAACAAAATAAAAAATTCGATAAATAAATGCAATATGAATATGGAGTAGCTCCAATAACATATACAAATGGAATTCCTACTTATAAAGCAGGTGAATGGGAAGGTAAATTATCATGTAAATTCCATTCATATAAAAGAATAATTCGACCTAAAGATCATGGAATAATATATAATCAATTTGAAGCTCCATTTGTTCCTAAGAGAAAAATATTAAATCCAGGTCATTCACCAGAATTTATTTTTAGACCTTCTTGTAAAATGGTTAATGGGGAATTTTCACATGATATAAAACCAAAAGGTTTAAAATATATAAATTTTCAAACTGAACCTAGAAAATTAATGGATGAAAAAAAACATTATTTTCCATATAAAAAACAAATTGAAAAAGATTATTTGGAAAAAATGAGAAATTTACCTAATTCTAAAATTATTAGAAATGAAACTAAATTGTTAATGGAAGAAAATGGTTATCATAAAAAGAATTATTTTACTTTTTATAATAAAGATTTAAAAAATATTGATTTTAGTAGAGATCATTTTGGTAAGTTGACTTGGATTGAAGTTGAACCTTATCAAACTTTAAGAGAAAAAAGAAATGAAATTTTTAGAAATACTCTAACTCAAGGGAATAAAATTATAAAAGAATCTAGAAATAAGAGAATGAATAGTTGGGATGAAAATATTCAAAATTATCATAAAATTAATATGACTCTTCCTAGTATAAATAAAAATAGTACTCAAGTTGAAACTAATTGAAATTAATTATTTTTTTTAATTTAAATATTATTAATTTTTTTATTTTTTTTAAATAATATAATATGTTTTATGATAGTTTTTTTTAATTTTATAAAACAAAAATATTAAAGAGATAATATATATAAATATATTAAAATTTAAATAAGTATAGAAAATTATTCTATAAAATTATTTAAATATTTAATTATATTTGAATTAAATAATTTTTCAGTTTATTTTTTATTTATGACTTTATTACATTAATTACAGTATTATTAAATAATTTAATTTCAATTTATATATATTTTTCACACACAATATAATTAAAATAATACAACCTTTTAAAATAATAAAAATTAAGTTATCAATATACTTTTATTGTTTATTTTATTCAAAAAAAATACTATTTTTTTGAAAAAAGCATATCATCATATTTTAACTCTAATTCTGCTCCAAAATCAACAATTTCTTTTAAAAAATTCTTTTTAAAAAGTGAATTAGATGAAAAATATTCTTCATAATTATTTAAAGAAGAATAACTATTACATTCAGTAATTGAATTTGATTTATTAGTATTATTATAAATAGAAGAATTTTTTAATTTAATACTAGAATAAGAAAAACCATCAGAATTATCAGAACAAGAGACGAATTTATTTTCAATAATATAAGAATCTTCATTATAATTATAATTTTCTAAATGAGTTTTCCAAGGATCAAAATTTAAAATATTATAAAATTGATTTCTATTACATTTTATATGAGGAAATCTCCCATCACAAGAAGTAATTCCATTAATTATAAATTGACATCTATATTTTCCTGGATTAATATTTTCTGTACAAATATATAGGATAAATATTTTTCTTATTGGACAAATTTCAAAATCAAATATATCATATTTGTCATTGAGATTACAATATGAATTATTTTTTAAAATTACATTTGAATTATTCCAAAAAAGTTTTAATTGAACTGTTTTTGCTATAAATGGATATGTTAAAACATAATGATATTTTTCATAATTTATTATTTGTTTACATAATTTACTCATATAAAAAGTTTTTATTGCACTTTGAAGAAATATTATTTTTTTTAATCTTTGTTTTAGGATTTTTGTTATTATGATATATTTTTTAACTTTCTTTTTATAAATAAACTTTTGAATATATTTTTCAATAATAAGCCAATTTTTTTTCCTTATATATAAAATTTTTCTTATTATTAAATATTCCCTTATTTTTTTTCTTACAAAATAATGTTTATAAGTTTTTTGAATTATAATTATATGTTTTAATAATCTATATCTTATAATATAATTTACTAATTTATTTAAAGAATTCCTAACTAACCATCCTCTAATATATTTTTGGATTATTAAAATTGATTCTGTTTTTTTCATTAAAAAATCATTTTCTTTATAATGAATATATCTTCCTATATTTTGACTAAATATTCTTCTATTATAATATGATGTAAAATTCAACAAATCCTTTTTAAAATTAATGATATTATGATTATTTATCATACTATTATTATCTTTAAGAAAAAGATATTTAATTTTATTAATATTTCTATTATTTTTCAAGGAAATAATTGGTTTATATAAAGGTTTATAATTAAGGTAAGTTTTTTCTATAGGATTTTTAATTGAAAAATTAGAATTATAAAGTGAATAATTTGTTTTAATTTCTTGATTATTATAAGGAGAATATGAATTTTTCATTCTTTCTTCATTAAAAAATGATGATGTACTATTTAATATTTTTTCTTCATTATATTCAATTTTAAGTTCATTTTGATTATTTTGTTCTTGTTGATAAGATAAATTTTTTTTTCGAAAATTGATATTTTGTTCATTATAAGAATTATAAAATTTATTCTCATTTGTTTTTTGATTTTGAGAGTGTGGAATTCTTTTCTGTTTTATATCAATCATTCTATAAAAATTAATATTTGATATTCCATTTATTTTTCCAAAAATTTTTGCAATATCATCTTTTTTAATTATACCCGTATCATCAATATGATAAATTTTAAATGCATTTCTTAATAAATTTATTTCTGAATTTATTGTTTTCGCTTTTAATGATAATTTTTTATATAATTCATATTCTGCTATTTGTTTTAAATTCATTGACATATTGATTATTAATAAACAGTTATTTATAAAAAAATAAAATATATTAGATAAAAAATTTAGTGATGAAAACAAATTAAAATTTCAATAAATAATCTTTAATTTTATAATTTCTTTAATCTTTTATATTTAAAAAGCTTATATAAACATTAGAATTAAATTAAATAATTAGAAAATAAATTAATTATAATTAAATATTTTTCTAATAATAAATTAAAAAATTTCTAAAATATATCATTTAAAAATTGATTAACCATATAAAGAGAATTTTTCCTTCTCCATTCAACTACCATATGACCACATCCTTTAAAACTAACAAAACTCAATCCTTTATATTTTATTCTAAAACCAGAAATTTTTTCATCTTCCTCACTTCCATCTAAATTTTTTCCTTTCCAAGATTGCCATTTATCAATTATTTCTAATTTTAAATTCCTAATCCAATTTAAACTTCCATTTATAGGAACCATAATATCAGAATCACCTGAAAAAATCAAAATTTTAATTTTATTTAATAAATCTGGATAATATATAATGCTTCCCTTATTCTTCTGATCATAATATTGATAAAGGAAAGAATTACACATTTCCCATTTTAAATTTTCATTTACATGAAGTGCTTTTTTTACTTCTTTATTATTTAAATAAGCTGTTATATTATTTGTTTCTAATAATTTTCTTGATGTAATTGTTTCATAATTTTGTGGTTCAAACAAATTTTTTGATTGTAAATTCTGGAATCCCCATCTTACATAATTAAAATCAAAATTTTGTCCGTAATTTAAAGTCTTATTTTCTACATCACCTAAATAATCATACAAATTTAATTGAATTAATAATTTATAAAATTTAGATATAACAATTTTACAATTTTCTATTTCTTTTTTATTTATACAATAATTTAAAAAATCTATTCTACTTTCATAACTAAGTAAACCATGAGAAAAAGCATAATCAATTATAGAAAAATATTCTTCATATTCTTTATCAGTATAAGCATTTCCAATCATAATTCCTTTTAATTTAATTTTATCTTTTTCATCAGTACATTTATCATTATAATGAAGAATTTCATAAGCTAACATAGGAATATAAATTCCAGCATAACTTTCACCACTAATATATAAATCTTTTTCTTTAAGTGAAGGAAACTTTTGATAAAAGTCAAGTAGAGCTTTCATATTCTGTTGAGCTGTACTATTATCATCAGTTTTTATATCTTCTTCTTTAGTTGAATTTAATATTGAGAAACCTGTACCAGCTGGTGATTCAATATATAACATATCTGCTAATTTATTCCATGTATATGGATTTTCAATAAATTTACCATTTTCAAAATAGAATGGACCATTTCCAGTACTCCAACCTTGTAAAGATGAACAACATGGTCCTCCATTAAACCATATAAAAAGTTTATTTGAATTATTTTCTGATTCTGAATATATATAATGTAGTTGTTTTATTGTTGATACATTAAGATAACCTGAATACATACCTCTTTTAAAAGGATAATTTGGGAGGTCTTTTACTAAATCTTCTTCTGGATATGAAATAATATTTGAGAAAAGAATTATGATGATAAAATAGTGAAACTTCATTGATATCAAAATTTATACATTAAAATTTTAAATAAATCATAAAAATTAAATAAAGAAACAAATAAATAAAAATTTATTTTTATTAATTTTCTATAATTTTATATATCATAAAATAAATATTATAAATCTTCATCAGCCAAAAATCTTTTAACCATATGAAAAGCTTCTTTCCTTTTCCATTGTGGAACCATATGTCCAGTACCTTTAACAGTAACAAAAGTCAAACCTTTATAAATAGTTCTATAACCAGCAATATTTTCCTTATCAATATTCCCATTTAAATCCTCAGCTCTCCAACTTCTCCATTCACTAATAATAGGCAATCTCAAATTTTTAATCCAAGCTTGATTTCCATTAAATGGAACAGCCAAATCAGTATCACCAGAATAAATTAAAATTCTAATTTTATTTAAAAGGTATGGATAAGTATAAATACTTCCTTTTTCTAATCTTCTATAACGTTCATATCCTTCCATATTACATAATTCCCATTTTATTGTTTCTTTCACATGAAGAGCTCTTTTTACATCAATTCTATTTAGATATTTTTCTATATTTGATGTATCTACACATGGTATCATTCCATTTGATTTACTTTCATCTTTAATTATTTCTAAGAATTTTTTGTTTTTTGATTTAAGAAGTGAATTTGGAAAAGCCCATCTTGCATAATTAAAATAATATGAATTTGGATTAATATTAGAATTTTGTAAACCTTCACAATCCCGTAAGTAATCATATACATTAATATTATTTATTAATTCTGATATTTTTTTATGACATTTATTACATTTTTCCACATCTATTTCCTTTAGACAATATTTAAGATAATCTTTCCTTAATTCAAATCCAATTAAATGATGAGTAAAAACAAACTCTAATGTAGCAGGAGTAGTATCATATTTCCAATCAGTAACACCATTCCCAACTAAAATTCCTTTTAATTTAATTTTATGACTATCAGAAACTTTCTCATTATAATGAAGAATTTCAGAAGCTAACATAGGAATATAAATTCCAGCATAACTTTCACCACTAATATATAAATCTTTATCTCTAAGTGAAGGAAATTTATTAAAAAAATCAATTAAAGCAATTAAATTATCATGAGCAGCAATATCATCATCCATAGAAAGTTCACTTTCAACATTAGAATTAATTAAAGAAAAACCAGCACCAGCAGGTGATTCAATATATAAAACATTTGCTAATTTATTCCATGAATAAGGATTTTTAACAAATTTTTCTCCTTCTAAATAACAAGGTCCATTTTCTTCTCCCCAACCATCAAGAGATGAACAATATGGTCCTCCATTGAACCATATTAATAAGGGAAGATGTTCTCCTTCTTGATGAGCAGTGTGGTATAAGTAATGTAGACTTTTAGTTGAAGAAACTGTTAAGTAACCTGAGTAAATTTCATTTTTATATGGGTAATCTGGAAGATCTGTTACTAAGTCTGAATATGGCTGTGAGAAGATTGTCGTTAGGAAAAGGAGGAATAGTATGGATTTCATTTTTTTATTTTTTTTTTAATTTTTTTAAAGCTTTTTTTATTTTTTTTTATTTTTTTTATTTTAATATTCATATGTTTTAAAATTCAAAAAAAGATTTTAAAAAATATTTAAATAAAAAAATATTTATTCAGGTACCATTTCTTGATGTTGTTCTTGGACTTGATTTCCATAATCTTCTTCTCCTTCTTCTCCTTCATTATAATTATTATTAAAATTCCCACTTCTATTTCCTTCATTAATTTCATCAGTATTTTTATAAATCCCTTGACTTTCATCATAATTACTTCTATTCCCTTGAAAATTATTATAATCATTATTTTGAATATTCATATTATTTTGAGTATTTTCATTCGGTTTTAAATTATCATCTCTTCTCTTAAACTCAAATTGTTGTTTACTATATTGATTCATTTTAATAGCAAAATCTTGATATGATTTAATTCTCTTTCTCATTAACATTATTTCATTAATATATCCTTCAATTTGGAAATTTTTCCTATTTTGAAGTAATTGACATTCTTCACCTAATTTTTTAATATTTTCAGTTAAATCTTTAACTTTATTATTATATAATTTTTGAATTTGTTTATATTGTTCTTTTATTATATTTGCAGTTTCTTCTTGTGCTCTTACTTGACCTCTTAAACAAACTGTCATTTCTCTTGTTTTTTTATTAAATTCATGTAAATTATGTGCTTTTTCTTTATTTGCATTTGCAACAACAGTTTTTAATTCATTTTCTAATTGTTGATTTTGATTTTTTATTACTTCCATATCTTCATATATTTTCTTTTCTCCTTTTCCATTATCTAATCTTAATTCAAACATATCTCTACAAACTGAATAATTTACTTTTTCTAATTTTTGATTTGCTTTTAATAAATCTTCTGATTGTTTATTAAAATTTAAAACTTGTTGTCTAAAATCTTCTTCTTTTATTTTTCTATTTTCTTCTAATTTTGCAATTCTATTATCATAATCAAATTTCATATCTTCAATTTCTTTTTTTAAATTTTGATTTTCATTACTTAAATCTTGTAATTCAGGTTCAGTTGGAAACATAACAGTTCTAATAATTTGTTGTTTTTCATCAGAAGGAGTAACTTTTAAATTATTTTTATTTCCATCACCTTTATTATCATAAATATTATAAATTTTCCCACTTTGTCCTTTATTTTTACAACAAGGTTTTTTTTTTTTTTGAAAATTTTTATTTAAAGAAACATTATTAGGATCAGGAGTAAAATTTTCAGCATCGGCACCATCTTCAAAATTAAAATTAGAATATTTTTCTGTAATTTCAGGTTGATGATCTTTATATAATTTAATAGTTTGTTCAATTGGTTCTGCTAATTGTAATAATTGAGCAATTCTTCTTTTATCTTCTTTTGCAATTGTTTTACAATTTTCTATCATTTTACTATAATGAATACATTTTTTTCTTTCATTATTTAATGCTATGTTTGATTCATATAATGCTTGTTTTAATTCTAATAATTCATCTTGTCTTCTTTTTCTTTCCCAATCTACTTTGTGAATTAGTTCATTTGATATTTTTATTGATTCTATTAGATTTAAATTATTTACTCTTTCTTTTTCGTAGGCATCTATTACCATTCTGTAATAATCTAGTAAACGAGCTAAATCTCTTTTATTCATCATTGTGTTCTTTATTTGAGATAATGGAGAGTAAACTGGATTTTCTTCTGCTGATTTTTTATATTTTTCTAACTTGTCGTTTACACTTAATTCTTCTTTCATTTTTCTTTTTTTTTTTTTTTAGTTTTTAATTCTTTTTTTATATTTTTTTTATATTTGAAAGATTTATTTTTATTTTATTCATAAAGTTTTCAATTTTAATTTTAGAAATATGGATTATAATAAAAATTTAAATTTTAATAATCAAAATCATTATAACATAAATTATAAATCACGCTTCAATATTCCGAAAAATATTATTTCTCAACGTGAATTTTATTATAATCAGTATGATAATAATTATCAAAATAATAATTTCATATTAAAAAATTCAAAAATAGATATTAACAATTATCCTACTTTACAAAAATATAATTTAACAATCCCGAACAACAAAGATATAAGAGAAAAAGAATATAATAAAAATTCTTCATCTACATCATTTGAAAATAATAATAATTATATTCAAGATATAAGACAAAATACAATTCCAAATTCTATAAATTTTAATTATTCTCTATCAAATTATATACAAAGAGATAGAATAAACAATGATAAAAAATTCAATTTAAAAACAATAAATAAAAATAATAGGAATCAAATTGAAAAATATAATTTTGATGAGATTAATTTTAATAGTGAAAATTTATCAACTTCAATGAGAAAAAATCAATCAAATAACTCAAATTATTTTTCTTCAAATACACAATATCCAAAAGATAATAGAAGAAAAGGTTCAAGAGTTGCAGACATTATAATGAAAATATATTCAAATGATATTTTAAAAGATGTAATAATTAAAATATATTCAGAAAAAATATTTGACAAATTAATATCAACGAAAGTTGATATAAATTTAATAGAAAATATGGAAAAGACAATTGAAGAAATTTGTAGACTTGAAGAAGAAGAAGTTAAAAAATTAGATAATGGAACAATAATTGAAGAGAATTTAACTGAAAATAATAATAATAATTATAAAGAAAAAAAATTAAACAATAATAATAAAAATAAATCTAGAAATAAAGATATAATGAAAGTACGTCCTTTATCAAATAATTTAAGACATTTAAAAATAAATGAATTAAATGATGAATTTATTAAAAAATATCCAAAAACTAGTAAAACTATATTAGGTTACGATAAATTAAGTATAGATCAAAGTAACTCATTAAGAAATTCTCTTCACAAAAGTCAAAATTGTTCAGATAAAAGAAAAAAATTAAATAAAATTTTTAATAATTATACATCAAATTTTGGAAGATATTTTGACCCTTCACTTCAAAATGGAGGTGAATCCAAATTAAATAATATAGTAAAAAATAAAATGAATAATTATTATAATTATTGTCAAAGTCCTGTTAAAGATTATATTGAAAATACAATACATAATATATTTATTTAATAAAATTATTATTTTTTTCCAAAAATCCAATTTTAAATTTAAATAAAAATATTTTTTAAAATAAAAAATGATAAATAATGAATCATTTAAATCAATATCAAAAAATTCGACAAATATAATGAATTACTTAGTAAGAAAATTAGAATCAAGAGAAAAAAAAGTAAAGAAAACTTATCAAATATTCAATTCAATAAATTCATTTGAAGATTTTTATTATAATAAAAAAGATTTAATGAATACATTTTTAGAATTAGAAGAAGATTTAAAACAAGCATCATGTGCAATAAAGGCTTTATTAACAGAAAATAGAGCATTAACTTTAGGAATAGAATCAAAAGAAGAAACTATTAAAAATGTAATAAATGATAATAATTATCTTTGTGCAGAAAATGAAAATTTAAAATCTCAAATTTCAATGTATAATAATAATAATAATAATTATTCAAATATTAATAATACAGATGTTAATGAACTTTATAATATTTCAGGTAATGTAATGGAACAAACACCAAAAATTGATAAAAAATTATTAACTAAAATAACTGAAGAAAATGATGATTCTATATTTAATGTTAATCAATTATCAAATGTAAAAAATATAATGAAAAATATGAAAAATAATAAACAAAAATTAAAAGATGCAATTGAAAAACATTTTATAACAAATAATAATACAGAAATTAATACTTTTAATAGTAATAACAGTTTACAAATTTCTGAAAAAGAAAGTCCAATGAAATATAATTATGACTATTCTTCTAAAAATAGTGAATTATTAATGAAAATTATGAATAATCCAGATAATATTAATTTATTGAATTATACTATTGGAAAAGATTTTGTTGAAAAAATTATGGATCCTAATTGTCCACAAGAATATTTAAATGAAATTGAAAATATTTTATCAGGTAATTATAATAATAATGAAAGAAATAATATAAATAATAACCAAATTAAAAAAAATTTAATGAAATTTAAATCTAATAAATTAAATAAAAATGTTACTAGAACACGTTCAGATTTAAGTTCTAAATTAAAACCAAATAAGAAAAATAAAAATTTAAATAATTCATTTACTTCAAATAGATGTCATATTTTAAATAAAATGAAAGAGGGAATAACTTTTGAAAAATCATTAAGAGATTATCCAATTAAAAATACAGCAAGTCAAAAAAGATTTAATAACTTTACAAACCCTTATGGAGGATTTTTTGACTAAAAAAAATAACTAAAAAAAAATAATTTTATAGAATTAATAAAAAATAGAAAAATAAATAATTAATTAATTTTTTAATTTAATAATTAATCATTTTATATTTAATCATTATTCATTTAATTTTTTATTCTAAAATGTATAAAGATCTATATTCATCAGAATATGATTATATAATATTTGGAAGTGGATTAACAGAATGTATCTTAAGTGCATATTTAGCAAAAACAAGAAAAAAAATAATACAAATAGACATATCAAATTCATATGGTGGTGATTGTAAAAATTTCAATTTAAAAGATATGGAATTTTTTATAAAAGGATGAAAAGAAAATAAAATGTTAGATAGTTCAATTCAAAATATTACTTTAGAAAAAAGATAAACTAAAGTAAAAGAACCACTTTATGAAAATGAAAAATATAGAGAATATACTTTTGATATAAATCCAAAATTTATTTATGCTAAATCTATTAGTACTTCTGAATTAATGGATTCTCATGCTTCTTCTTATATTGAATTTACTTCTGTTAAAAAGATATTTTTTATGTATATGAATAAATTTTTAAATGTTCCTTTTTCAAAAAGTGAAATTTTTATTTCAGAAGATTTAGAACTTTTAGAAAAACAAAAATTATTAAATTTTATTTTTTCAATTATGAAAATAAAAAATAAAGTAGATGTTAATAGTACAGTAGATATAAAAAAAGATATAGAATTAGATGATGATACTTTATTAAATGATATTAATAATAATTTAAATGAAAATGCAGAAGAATTTTTAACCAAGAGATTCAATTCTAAAATAAAATCAATGATTTTAGTAATTTTAGCTCATCAAACTTTTAATACAAAAGATATGACAGTAAATGAAATGTGTAATCAAATATATAAATTTTTAATAAGTGTTCAAATATATGATAATACACCATTTTTATATCCTCAATATGGTTCTAGTGAATTTTCTCAAGCAATGAGTAGATTATCTTCAGTTTATGGTTCAATTTTTTTAGTAAAAGAAGCTTTAAAAGCAAATATTAATTATAATAAAGAAAATTTAATTAATAAAGAAACTAAAAAATTTGCTATTGAAATTACTGATGAAGAAAATAATGAAAGTTTTACTGTTTTAGCAAATAATATTATTATTAATAATTATTTTGTTAATTCTCCAAATTCAAGAGTTTCTTTTAATGAAGAAGTTAAAATTGAAAATAAATGTAAAGATTTTATTTATAAATATTTTTCTATTTATATTATTAAATATATTGGAGAATTATATTCTGAAAAAGATGGTCCTTGGTATTTTAGAGTTCCGAAAAATGATCCTGAATTAAAAAATAAATACCCTTTAGATTGTCTTAAAATTTTTAAATATTCAAGTTGTGTTCCTAAAAATAGAATAATGCTTTATATTAGTATTGTTAGTGATATTAATGAAAGTAATGAAGATGAATTTAAAAAATATTGTAAAATATTAACTGAACAATTTGTTGAAAGAATTATGAAAGATGTTAGAGAAAATATAAAAAAAAATTATGATAATGAGGATTATAGAAATAAATGTACTTTTAAAGGAATAAATATTATTGATGGAATTAAAAAAGAAGAAGAAAAAAAGGAAGAAGAAAAAAAAGAAGAAGAGAAAAAAGAAGAAGAGAAAAAAAAAGAAGAAAAAAAAGAAGAAGAAAAAAAGGAAAATCCAACATTGGGAGGAGCAATATATATTCCACCAAAAAGAGTAGTTCCACCAGAACCAATAGAACCAATATCATTAATCCCAGAAAAAATAATTGAATATGAATTCAATCAAAAAATCCTATTATCAAATTTTGAATTTATATCAAATGAAACTGATAAAGAAAGTAAAACAGTTAATCAAATTATATTTACTAATCCAAATTACACTTCAATAGACTTAGACACATATTTTCTTGAAAGTGAAAAAATAATGAAAGAAAAGAATCTACCTTCATTACCTCAAGAAGAAATAAATCAAAGAAAAGAAAGTTATGATGACACAGATAAAGATGAAAATGATTTAATTGATGAATTATTTGATGAAATTGAAAAAGATAAAGAAAATGAAGAGAAAAAAAAAGAAGAGAAAAAAGAAGAAGAAAAAAAAGAAGAAGAGAAAAAAGAAGAAGAGAAAAAAGAGGAAGAGAAAAAAGAGGAAGAGAAAAAAGAAGAAGGGAAAAAAGATGAAGAGAAAAAAGATGAAGAGAAAAAAGAAAATGAAAAGATATAAAATTCAATATTTATCAATAAATATTAATTTAATAAATTTTATTAAAAAAATTATTTTTCCAAAAAATGTCAATATTGGAAAAACATTATATTTTAACACCATTAGAATCTATTCTCATTAATAAATTAATGCCAAAAGGTTTTAAATTAGAAACAGAAAATAATTTATCTCTTTCTGCTCCTTTATCTTCATCCATTCCAAAAGAACAAAAAAATAGTGATAATTTTTTAAATAATAAATGTGATTTATTTATAAAAAAAATTTTAAGTAATGATATATCACAAGAATTTTATAATAGAAATAATTCTGAACCTTGTATTTTAACAATAGAAAGAAATATTAAAAATAATAAATATCGAGAAATTTCAGAATGTTATTATGATTTAAAAAAAATATTTAAACATTATTTGATTAATTATAAAAATGATAAAGATATTTGTAATAAAATTTCTAAATTATCTGATTTTTCAGAAAAGACATTTAAATCATTACAAAATGATTTAAAAGACAATTTAGAAAAAGTAGTTAATATAGAAAATAATAATCCAATGACATTAGATGAAAAAAAAACATTAGGTGAAAATATAAAAAAATTAAATTTAGAGCAATTAAATGGAATCATTAAAATAATTCAAGAACATTCTAAATTGAATAAAAATGAAAAATATTTAGAATTTGATATTGATCAATTATCAAGTAAAAAATGTAGAGAATTAGAAACTTATGTTAGATCTTGTCTTGGAAATCATTATATTGAACCTAGAATGAAAAATGGCGGTATTAATGAACATTAATAAAATTATTTTATAAAAAATGAGAATTTAGTTTTTTTAAATAAATTGAGTTGAAATGTTTATAATATCTAATTATTATTTAAATAAGTTATATTTCATTGCTTAAAATTGAATATTTTTTCATATAACATAATAATATTTATTTCAAGGAAAAAAAAATCAAAAAAAAATATTATTTATTTTTTTAATATTATAATATATAATTAATATTTTTAATTTTAAAAAAATTTATTTTCAAAAAAAAATATTTTTATTTTTTAAAACCCAAATGAGTATTCCATTTCGTCAACAAATGAATCCAAATTTTCCATTTTCTCAAGTAAAAATATAAATAAAATAAACAAAAAAAAAAATAGAACCCAAATAGAAATATTCAAAATGTAAAAGGAACTGAATCAAAAACAAAAAATCCAAATTTACTTCTTTTACAAAAGCCATCATATAAAATAGATCCAAATATAATTCCACGTCCATGTGAATTTGAAGACTTATATATAAATGATCAACAAGAAAATATATATTATACTTTAATTGATTCACATACTCCTCATTCTGCATCACATTATATAGTAAAAGAAATAGAAAATTCGTCTTGTAGATTTATAAGATCTTCTTTAATTAAAATTCCTACTTCACAATCAATTTTAAATAATTCATATCTTTTATTTGGAATTTATTGTCAACCTTTTGCAGAAATTCAAGAAAATGAAAATGAAATTCCAATTGTAAATTCAAAAAATGGTATTTTAAGATGTAAAAGATGTAATTCTTATATTAATAGTCAATTTGTTATAACTATTAATAAATTTAAGAAACAAGTTATTATTTGTAATTTATGTCAATATGAAAATATTTTAAATAATGAAATATTAGGATATAAAAATGAATATGTAATTGGGAATCCTATTGAAAATTGTAATGAATTAAAATATCCTACTATTGATTTTATTACTCCTGATTCAATGATAAAAGAAGTAAAAGATTTTATTCCACATTATTTATTTTGTATTGATATATCAACAAATTCATATAATGCAGGACTTCCAAATTATATTCTAAATTCAATACAAGGATACTTAAATTCATTTCATAATGGAGAAAATTCTTTTATTGGTTTTTCAACTTTTGATTTTAAAGGAGTACAATTTTATTCTCTTGGTAAAAATAAAGAAATAAATATAACATATATGAATGATTCAAAAAATCCATTTTGTCCATTATCACAAAAACAATTATATTTTAATGTAATAAAAGATCAAGAAGATATATTAATATTAATAGAAAAAATAAATAATTATATTGATTTAAGAAGAGAAAAAGAACAAACACCAAATACAACAATATCAGGAACTGCAATTTATTCTGGAATTGAATCTTTAAGTGAAAGTGGAGGAAGAATTTTAATATTTAATGGCTCTCCTTCAAGTTTAGGTTATGGTGGTTCAATTAAAAAAAATGAAAGAGAATATATTAATACTGATAAAGAAAAAGAATTATATATTCCTCAACATACTATATTTTCAAATTTAATTGATTTATGTCAAAAATATCGTATTGCTGTTGATCAATTTATTTTTGGAAATATTTATTATGATTTAAGTACTTTTTGTAGTATTTCTAATATGACTGGAGGAGGAATTAAATTATATGATTTTAAATATAATGATTTAATTGATCATCCTGATTTAATTAATCAAAATTTTGAAAAGTTATATAATGATGTTTTTAGAATTATTTCTAGACCTAATTATTATGATATTACTGTAAATATGAGATATACTATTGGATTTGAAGTTATGGAAATTTTAGGGTCTATATATAAAAAGTTAACTAATAATTTTTCTATTCCAAGTTTAGATCCTGATTCTTCTTTTTTTTATCATTTAAGACTTAGTGATTCTTTTAATCCTGAACAAAAAGTTAGTTTTCAATTAGTTGTTTCTTATACTGATAATTTTAATAAAAGATATTTAAGAGTTTTTAATTATACTAATAGAACTTGTAGTGATATAACTCAAATTTATTCATATTGTGATATTGATGTTTTAACTAAATTAATGTTAATAAAAGAACTAACATTAATTTATAATTCTTCACAAAAAGAAATTAGAGAAAATATTTTGAATAAATTAACAAATATGTTTTATTATTATAAAAAAGAAACAAAACAAGTTAATTCAGGACAATTAGTTCTTCCAGCACAAGTTAAATATTTACCTTCTTTTACTAATTCTTTTTTTAAAAAAGGAATTTATACTGCAAATAGAGGTAATTTTACATCAGTTAATATAATTTATTTAATTCATTTTTATATGAAATGTCCCATTTATTCATTTATATTATATTTATATCCAAAAATGTATAAAATTAATTTAGATAAATTGAATAATTTAAATATTAAAAAAAGATTAAGTTTAGAAACAATTAAAATAAATAGAGCTTATTTATTAACAAATGGTATATTTTTAGATTTATATGTTTTTGAAAATGAAAAACCTGAATTTTATCAATTATTTTTTGGCAAAGAAGATTATAATTCATGTATAATGGAACATATTACTTCATTAAATGAAGGAACTTTAACAGGAGAATTAGGAGAATATTTAAATAATTTTATAGAAAATAAAAAATGTGAAAATTTCGGAAATTATACTCCATTAAGAATATTTTTCCTTGATAAAAATAATAGTTTAAAAAATGATAATTTCAAAATGTTATTAACAGAGGATTCATTTTATGGCGAAATTTCATATCCAGATTTCCTTTATTCTCTCCATGAAAAAATACAAAAGAAATTTAAATAAAAAACCTCAATAATCAGAACAATATCAAAATAAAAATAAAAAATATATAAATAACAGTTTTTTATATTAAAATATATTATTAAAAATAAAAAAATATAAAAAAAAAAATTAAAAATATAAAAAAAAAGTAATTATGCGTATTTGTATATGTTGTTTTGGATTATTCCATAGGCCAAAAAGACGAGCAACAACATATCTTCCAAATCAAAATATTCAAGATAACGCCAATGACAATTCAAATAACTTCATATTAAAAAATAGAAGAAGATCATTTGTTACAAAAAATGAGCCATTAAACAAATTAAAAAAAATAAATGAAGTCCTCCCAAATTATCAAACCCCAGTTGCAAAAAGTCGTCTATTGAAACCAAAAGAAAAAAAATCATTATATGATTTAAAAGACAAATTTCGTTGTTTATTTTGTGGAGGGACAAAATGTCCATATGAAGATTATAAAAACAATCCAAAAACACCAATTAAAGGATTAAATTGTGATATTATAGATAATGAAATATATGCAAGTCAAAGACCAAGTAATATATTAATAGAAGAGTATAATTTAGTAAAAAAATTTCATCAAAATAAAATAGGAATGATAGTAAATTTACAAAGACCAGGTGAGCATCCATATTGTGGACCTAATGCATTAGAACCACTTTCAGGTTATTCTTATTCTCCTTCTTTATTCACTTCAGAAGGTATTGAAGTAAAGTTAGCTGGATGGAAAGATATGGATGTTCCTGATTCTTTGTATTTTATGTTAGATATTATTAAAGATATTTATAAAAAAATTCAAATTGAGAAAAAGAAAGTTTTAGTTCATTGTCATGCTGGTAATGGGAGAACTGGAGTTGTTATTTCTTGTTATTTAATTTATAAAAGTAATTATGAAGCGAAAGAAGCTGTTGAGTATTTAAGGAAAATTAGAAAGAAATGTGTTGAGAAAAGTGCTCAGATGAAATATTGTATTAAATTTAAGGAGTTTTTAAATACTTTAAGGAAAGTTTTTACTAATGAAAAAAATGATGTTGATTATTTTATTAAACATCAATGTGATTTAGAAATTAATCCTGTTGAAAATAATTTATATATTCCTAAATTATTTTGGTTAAGTATTGATATTTTGAGTAATTTGATAAAAAATTATTCTAAAAATAAAATTTATCAAGCTTTAAATGGTACTTTAGATGTTGATGAAGAAATATTTCAAGAAATTAATAATATTAAAGAAAAAATTGATAATGGTAATTGGGATACTTTAAAAAGGAATCAAAATATTATTGTTGTTAGTGAAATATTTTATCATTGGTTAGAAGATTCTGTTTCTTATTGTATAAGACCAAAACAAATTTTAGAAATTTATGAAGATAAAAAATTAATATATCAAATTGATAATATATTACTTGGTTATGTTAGTGAAGATACTATTAATACTATTTATGAAAGTTTAAAAAATTATTTGAAAAAAGTAGAAATAAAAATTTTAAATTATATTGCTAATTTTTTTGTTCAAATTTATCCAATTGAAGGAGTAGATGATGTAATAGAATATAAAAGAATGGTAGAAAAAATTTCAGTTTATTTACTTGGATTTAATATTGATTTATTATTTAATTATAAATTACAAGTTGAAATAAATAATAAAGTAAATACTACTTTATCACAATTAAATAAACAAAGTGAAAGTGAAGAAATTGATCCTAGTTCAGGACTTACTTTATTTAATTGTATAAAAGCAGTTGAATGTACTATTTTAATACTTGAATTTTTAAAAATTAAAATTTCATTTCCAATGGCAAATGAATGCAAAGAAAAAATTGTTGATACTGTTAAAAAAGCAAATGGTGAATTAAAAAAACAAATTATGACATTAAAAGCAAAAGCAAGTTTACTTAAAAGTATTATTGTTTCTAAAGAATCTGATATTTTGAATATTAATGAATTAGATAATAAAGAATCCATTGGTACTTTTGGAAAAGATGAACCAATAAATAGAAAAATTAAATTAAATCTTTTTTCTAATGTTAAACCTAATGATAAAATTGAAAATCAAATTAACATTTATTCTAATAATAATTCTTCTTTAAAAATAGAAAAAATAAATAGAATAAAATCTTCTAAATTTAATTTTCAAAAAAATAATGAATAATGTTGTTATTATTTTTTTTTCTCAAAATTATTATTATAATTTTTGATAGTTGTAAATAGTAAATTATAATTAATTTGAAACTTGTATTTAATTATATTATTCATAGAACGTGTTTTTCATAAAATTATTATAACTGAAATAGTAACGATGTTATAATTTAGATTAATTTTATTTTTTTAGTTGTTTTAAAATAAATTTTATAATTTTAATAAATGAATTAATAAAATATGTTGATTAATAATAAAATTTGCTTGTTTAAAAAATCTATTATGTATTTTAAATTAATTTAATTTTTTATATGTTAAAATGAGTTTCATATAATTTTAAATTTTATTATTTTAAATGTTTTTTTTGAAATTTATTATTTTTTATTTTGAAATATATTTATATAGTTTAAATTTAAAATAAGTAAAAAAAATATGAGCAACTTATCTACCTCAAAAATTAATGAAAATACCCAATCTCAAAATAATTTAAATAATATAAAATATTTTTTAGAATCATATGAATCATTAAATGACCTATCAAAAATTTCATATTATTGCAAAAAAAATAAAAAAATTTTCTCAGAAAAAAGTTTGATTCCTGAATCATATAAAAATACAAAAATTCCTTTTAATAGAAACAATGCATTTTATGAACTAATAAAGTCTTATAATAAAGATGAAAATCCAAATCTTTTTCCTCAAAATCCTATTAAACTTTCAGAATATTGTGATTTAGAAAAAATTAATAAAAAACAAATTCTTAGTAAGAAAGTAAATTTTAATGAATTTACTAATAAAATATGGTCAATTGAAATTAATTATAAATCAAATAGTTTTTATTATGGTTTATATTCAACAGAAAAGATTTATAGTTTTTTAAATGAAGTTTATTCTTCAATGACTAATATTCAAAAGGAAAGTTATATTATTTCTATTATTGATATGAATCTTAATGTTCGTTATTCACCTGATTTACTTTATTTAACATTGAAAAAAAATTTAGAAAATGAAAATAATGTTAATTCTAATTTAGGAAATATTTTTATATTAAATGGAAAAAGTGAATTAAATGAAAATGAAAATGATGAATTATTTTCTGTTGAAAATAATGATGATGATGAATGAAAAAATGATATTTTTTTTAGTTAATATTATTAATTAATTATTTTTATTAAATGATGAAAATATTTACAAGTATAAATGATTTTTTTTAAACTTTAAAATCAATTTATAATAAATAACTCAAATAAGTAATTATATAAAATAAATAGACATATATTAAATATTATTAAACAAACAATCATTCTTGACTATTAATACAAATTTGAAAACTTTGAAAATTCAAAATTTGAAATGTGAAAATTTTGAATATATATTATTTGATATATAAATAATTTGAAATAAAATATTTGAAATAAAATATTTGAAATTAAAAATTTGAATATAAAATATTTGAATAAAAAAAAAATTTGATTATTTAAAATTTGCAAAAATAAAAAAGACTCAAATCCCAACAAAAAAAGGGTAAAAAAAAAAAAAAAAAATCAAAAAAAACCCAATCAAAATAAAAAAGCAAATTTACCTTCTTCCACGATTAATACTCCTACTTCTACTTCTAGATCTACTTCTCGAATTTCTCCCAGAATGTCGATTATATCTATTATATCTATCATAAGATCTACTTCTAGATCTACTTCTTTCTCTTCCTCTATAATAAAAATTCCTATCATATCTTTTTCTATGATAATCACTTTTAGGACCTAAATAAACACCAGGAGTTGGTTTATGAGGTTTACTTCTTTTACTAATTTCAACTTTAATTTCCTTACCATTAATAACTGAATTATTAATTTCATTAATTGCTTTCTGTGCTGCTTTCGGTGAATCAAAAGTAACAAAACCAAAACCTCTATTTTCTTTTGAATGAGGTTCCTTTATTATATTTATATCAATAACTTTACCACATTTATCAAATTTTTCTTTTATTTCATCATCTTTCATATATTTTGGAAAATTTGATACGTATAATACATTTCCTGTATTTTCTGCTGAATTCTCACGAGATGTTTTTCTGTGATATTTTATTGGAGGAGAACGGGAACTTCTGTAATATTGTTTACGATTGTAATTGTCTGTTCTGTGATATGAACGAGAATGACGAGGAGAACGACTGTGACTGTGGGAACGACTGTGGGAACGGTATCTTTCTGAGGGAAACGATTTTTTTTGATCGTAGTGTTGTTTCTCTTTTTGAGATGGGGAACGAGAAGGTTGAAGGGTTGATTGAGGCTTTTGTTCTTGGTTTTCCATTTTTTTTTGTTTTGATTTTTTTTTTTTTTTTTTATTTTTTAGGAGTTAATATATTTTATTTTTTGGATAAATATTAATTTTTAATTTTTTGGATTTTTTTAGGTTTTTTTTTAGATGAATAAATATTAAATAAAAATATTTTTTTTAATTTAAACTGTAAATATTTATAAAAAGATATTTTTTATATTTTTATATTTTTTAATAAATATGTAATTAAAAGATAAGAAATATAATAAATATATTCAAAAATTGATATAATAAAATAAAGAAAATAAAATAAATTACAATAAAAATATATAATTCTCTATTCTAATAAAAATACAATAAATTCCACTAAAACCAAGAAAAAATAATAAAAAAAATTTAATAATATGAAAATAAAAAATAACCTAAAAAACTAAAAAAAATAAATATTATTTTTTATTTAATGATTAAAAAAATAAAAATTAATTATTATATCTGAAAATGACAACACGATTTAAGAAAACCCGTAAAATGAGAGGAGAAGTTCAAATGGGTTATGGAAGAATAGGAAAACACAGAAAGCATCCTGGTGGAAGAGGACTTGCAGGAGGTCAACATCATCACAGAATAATGATGGATAAATATCATCCTGGATATTTTGGAAAAGTTGGTATGAGAGTATTTCATTTAAAAAAAAATATTCATTATAGACCCATTATTAATTTAGATAAAATTTTAACTTTAGTTCCTAAAGATGTTGTTGAAAAAGCTAAAACTTCTAATTCTGATGAAAAATTAACTATTGATGTTACTAAATA
>JAEEGK010005821.1_pt1 | contig 29803 bp, 17 predicted proteins | sample 8958771 | NCBI WGS metagenome assembly JAEEGK01 (sample SAMN16246547, study PRJNA631951) | gut metagenome | biome: gut microbiome; feature: rumen; material: SC-attached | host: Bos | place: Iran: Karaj | collected 2018-10 | reverse complement strand
ATCTGTCTTGAAGGATGCTGCATCTGCTGCAATCTACGGCTCCCGGGCACCTTACGGTGTCGTTCTTATAACAACGAAGAACGCTGCCAAGGCAAAGTCGGTGGTGAACTACTCCAACAATTTCACCATTTCCCAGCCGGTGGTCAAACCTCAGTACGTGTCGGACGGTTTTGTCTGGGCCACCCATTATTATGAGGGTTTCTACAATTATAACGAAACCAAACCCACCGACATGAACACGATGATGCCATTTACAATCAGCTGGCTCAATGAATACCGTTATAGGCACGATACAGGCAACTTCGGAACTATCGTCAGCGATGGCTCCTATGGTGTGGATGCAGGTAGCTACGTTTACTTCAACGGAAATACGGACTGGTTCGACATCTTGTATAAGGACCATTCCTTCGCTCAGACTCACAACGTTTCCCTTTCCGGCTCGAACGACAATTTCGACTATTACGTGTCCGGGCGTCTCTACAACTACTATGGCTTGTACGATACCACAGTGAATACGGACGACTGTAACGCCCAGAATATGCGTGTGAAGGTGGGATATAAGGCCTACAGTTGGCTGAAGTTGTCGAACAATTTCGAAATGGGTCATCGCAAGTACAACAACCCGATCGCCTCCAATAGTTCTTCCGGAAACATCTGGGCTGAAATCAACAGTGATGGAACGCCATGTATGCCCATGTACAACCCTGACGGTTCGTTCACCAAAGTGGGAGCATACACGGTGGGCGGTTTCCTTTATGGTAAGAGCAAGAATGTCTATGAGACCGACTATATCCGTAACACTGCAGGATTCACTGCCTCATTCCTGGACAATTCCCTCACCGTAAACGGCGATGCCACGTATAAGCTCGACGATTATAATGGAATGATCCGGATCCATCCGCTTGAATTCTCACCGGCTCCCGGTGTCTTCATGACCAAACCGGGTCTGGTTTCTTCCATCTCGCAGGATCATGCGGACACGAAGTACCTCTCGGCCAACATTTATACCGACTATACCAATACCTTCGGGAAACACTACTTGAAGGCCCTTGTCGGTTATAACTACGAACAGAGGTCTTATTCCCGACTATACACTTACAACACGGACATCTTGTCTGAAGACGTAGAAAACATAAACCTGTCGTTCGGCACTGAAAAAAAGAAAGCTACCGGTTCTTGGAACAAATGGCGCTCGGTGGGTGTTTTCTCCCGCATCAATTACAGTTATGCGGATCGCTACCTGCTTCAGTTCAATGGCCGTTATGACGGATCTTCCAAGTTCCCCAGCAATGAGCGCTGGGCCTTCTTCCCGTCTCTTTCGGCCGGTTGGAGAATCACGGAAGAACCCTGGATGCAGTCTGTCGGAAAGGAGATGCTTTCCAATGCTAAATTACGACTGTCCTGGGGTACGCTGGGCAACAGTAACGTGTCTCCGTATTATTACGACGAGACCTTCTCTTTCGGGAACAGCCGCCTGATAGACGGAGCTATTTACCGTAAGACATCATCGCCGGATCCCATTCCCACCAACCTTACATGGGAGAGATCCACTACTTACGATGCCGGTATCGATCTGGGGTTCCTGAACGACAGGCTCCAGTTTACCGGGGATATATATATTCGTAAGACGCAGGACATGTTTACGGACGGTCCTTCCATCCAGGCTGTTTATGGGGCAGACTCTCCCAAGGGGAACTATGCCGAACTTTCCACCCGTGGTTTCGAGCTTACCCTAATTTGGAAAGATACTTTCAAACTGGCAGGGAAGCCCTTTGGATACAGCATAAAAGGTACTCTTGCAGACTATGTGTCCAGGATTGACAAATTCAACAACGACCTGATGAAAATCGGGGGATCCAACACGCCGGAATACTATACCGGCATGATCATAGGCGAGCGTTGGGGCTTCACTTCCTACGGCTTGTGGCAGAGCCAGGAAGACATAGATGCGGCCGAGGCCGGTGCAAGGGCCGCCGGACAGCCTCATTACGATTCCCTAAACCAGATGGATCACAATTACAACCTCCATCCGGGCGACATCAAGATCGAGGACCTGAACGGCAACGGCTTCATAGACCGTGGAGACCAGACGCTCGGGAATCCCGGTGACCGGAGCATTATCGCAAACGTGGAACCGCGCTTCCTTTACAGTTTCACCTTCAGCGGCGACTGGAATAATTTCTACGCTTCAGTATTCTTCCAGGGCGTAGGTAAACGTGACCACATCACCGGCGGAGACAGCGGCCTCATCTGGGGTCAGTACAATCGCGGTTACAACCAGATACCTAAATGGCAGCTGGGGAATTACTGGACTGAAGACAATCCTGATGCCTGGATGCCCCGCTATTCCTCCCGCATGAGTCCCTTCTATTCTATCCAGCGGCGTGCAAACACCCGCTATATCCTGGATGCTTCTTACATCCGTCTGAAGAATATCACCTTTGGATACAACCTGCCGGATAAGTGGGTAAAACCGCTGCATCTTTCACGCGCCAGCATCTTCTTCTCCGGAGAAAACCTCTGGGATTGGTCTCCGATGTATAAATATGTCTGGGGAACGGTGGATGTGCTCAGCCTCGGAGAGGATCCTGAAAACAGAGATAACGCTGCCGGTTCCGGCGCCAGTTATCCTATAATGAGCTCTTATAGCTTCGGTATCAACCTCACTTTCTAAACTAACGGGAATTATGAAAAAAACAGTCTTATACTTCTTGGCGGTTCTTGCCGGCTCAAGTGCGGTTGTATCATGCGACCTTACGGAAACGCAGAAATCTTCGGCCGACGCCGCACTTGTATTTGGGTCGGAGACAGGCTTGAAGTCGTATTGCTATTCTTTTTACGGCTTGCTTCCTTCTGGGACCGATGCTCATCATCAGGATGACCAGATGGCAGAGTATGTGGCGAAAGCAAGCCTGAATCTTTATGAGACAGGGGGCCTTACTCCTGATTCTCAGAGTTCCTGGGGGTGGGAAGATATCAGGAATGTCAATTATTTTCTGGATCATAACAATTATCCTGGAGTCTCGCAGCAGGTCCGCGAAAACTATAACGGCATCGCCTGTTTCTTCCGTGCCTTGCTATATTTCAATAAACTGGTCAAGTACGGGAATGTGCCTTGGATAGGTCGCGTCCTGAATCCGGGGGATCCTGAACTGACTGGCCCCAGGGATAGCAGGGATGTAATCATAAGGCATATCATTGAAGATTGCGACTATGCTTTCGAGCATATTCAGGCCGACAATTCCAGTAGCAGCAATGCCAGCCTGGTGAATAGATGGTGCGCTCTGCTTCTGAAATCCAGGGTCTGTCTGTTTGAAGCATCCTGGAGGAAATACCATTCGGGATCCGCATTCGTCTTCGGCTGCGAAATGACGGCGGACGAGCTATTTAATCTGGCCGCGGATGCCGCCGGGACCATAATGCGCGACAGCCCCTTCTCCCTGCATACGTCAACAGCCTATCAGAACGGGAGAGGCTCTTATCGCGACCTTTTCTCCAGCGATTCCGTTCCCACGGACGAAGTGATGCTGGCCATCCAGAATGACGCCACCCTATCTGTGGGCTACGCCAATTATTATTACAATGTTCAGGCTACCTCCAAAGCGTCTCTTACCAGACCCTTTGTCAACACTTATTTGAATATAGATGGTTCTTATTATTCCGAGACCAAACCCGACGGTTCATACAAGACTTTCCTTGAAGAGACTACCGGAAGGGACCAGCGTCTGAACCAGACCATCCGTGGATATGATTACACCTGCAGGAATAGCAAGGGCCAGATGGTGCGTATGATTCCTGATCTTAATTATTCCCTTACAGGTTATCACATCACGAAATATACTGTGGACGATGTAGCCAGCAATGTGTACGGCGCCAACGGCAATGACATCCCTGTGATGCGATATGCGGAGGTTCTGTTGAATTATGCCGAGGCGAAAGCTGAATTGAATCAGTTGACCGACGCAGATTGGAAAAACACCATCGGGGCCCTCAGGAGACGTGCCGGCATCACCGGTGGAGCCCTTGACACAAAGCCTACAACTGTGGATAATTATCTGAAGACCAACTTCTATCCAGGAATCAACGATCCGGTTATCCTTGAAATCCGTCGTGAGCGCACTTGCGAACTGTGCCTTGAGGGCTTCCGCGAACTTGACCTGAAACGTTGGGCTTGTGGTGAACTGTGGAAGAACGCCGTCTGGACCGGTATTTTCATTCCGGCGCTGGATACTCCTCTGGATCTCAACGGTGATGGTGAGTTCGATGCTTATTTCACCAACATCACAACGCCCGCCGAGTATTCGAGCATTGCCGTTTCCATTTCTTCTCCTCTCCGTTACCTGTCAGTAGTGGGAGGAAAGATCTTGCAGGATGGCCTCACAGGACGCGCCTGGCAGGACAAGATGTACCTGCAGCCCATTGCGACCGTTGACATAACCTCAAATCCCAACTTGCTACCGAATAATCCTGAATACTAAAACTATATAGATATGAAGAAAAGCATTTTATTAATTTCAGGCATCGCCCTGATTGCATTTTCTCTCTGTGGCTGCCATAAGGAGCCCGAGACTCCGAAAATTGTTCTTTCTGCACCGGTTGTTACAGCAACTGTGGATGGGACCAGCGTCACCCTCAAATGGCAGGCAGTGACTAATGCAACATCCTACAAAGTGGAGTACAAAGAGAGTTCCACAGCGGATTACTCTGTTGCAGGGACACCTACTTACAGCCCCTACAATGTTACCGGCCTGGAGTATGGCCATTCTTATGATTTCCGGGTGAAAGCTCTTGCGAAAGATGTGGAGAGCGACTATTCGCAGGTCGTGAGTGTTTCGTTGGAGAGGAGTTTGACTCCACCAGTGATTTCCACTTCATTCGGTATTACCTTTATCGATGTCAAGTGGGAAGCCGTGGATAATGCAACTTCCTACAAGGTCGAGCATAAACCTTCTATGGAAACAGCCTGGATAACAGATTATACAGGTAATGGCGAGGATGCCGGATATGCCTTCAAGATTCCCGGGCTTTCCGGAGGCGTTACTTATGATGTCCGGGTTGCCGCCCTCGCTATCGGTTACACGACAAGTTATTCAGAGCTTTCCACTGTAACCACAACCGCCGAGCCCTCCACGATGATCAGCACCGGTGCTCAGCTGGCCACTTGGCTCAGCAGCGTCACCATCGACACCAGGGATGTGGCTGCACTGGCTAACGATATAGATATGACCGGTATCACTATTACCAGCGCTCCTTCATTCGGCGGCACGCTGGAAGGCCAGGGATTTGCAATAAAGAACCTCAAGTCTTCCGTTCCGTTGTTCCAGACCAACAATGGTGCTATCAACAACCTTGTAATTGATGAAAGTTGCGAATTTACAGTCCCCGAAGGGACCCAGATATTCGGAGCACTGGTCGCCTCCGACCAGAGAGGCACATATACCCTTGTAAAGAACAGGGCCAGCGTTACCTACAAGGCGACAAAGAACATCACCGACCAGTTGATTATCGGTGGTCTTATAGGTAAACTCGACGGAGGTCAGCTGAGCGAATGCTCCAACAGCGGTGCTGTCAAGATTGACGCTACTGGCTACAGCCACCTGGCAGTTGGCCTTGGCGGACTCATCGGTTATGCCGGGGTAATCAATGTCACTAATTGCACGAACCGTGGCCCCGTCACCCTGATTGCCGACTATGGCAAAGCCAACTCCACTCTGGAGGGCATTAGCAACGCAGGAATCAATGTGGGCGGTCTGTTCGGATGCGCCTATGACTATGGTACTGACAATGCCTCATATTTTGAGCAGTGCGTGAACGAGGCGGAGGGTGTTGTTACCGTAAGCTATACCAAATATGAGGCTTTGCCGGACGAGAATAAGAGCTGCTACGTAAGTGTGGGCGGCATTCTTGGCCGTGCACGGGGCAGTATGAAGAAGTGCAAGAACTTTGCTCCCATCAATGTGATGGGCACCAGCAGTGACCGTTCTGAAACAAAGCGCCGCAACTTCACCTTTGACATCGGCGGAATCGCCGGTGCGGGGCGCTGGGCATTGTGTTTTGAGAGCTGCTCCAATAGTGGCGCCATCAGCTTTGATACCGATGGAACGTATGACTCCAACGAAAGGCAGGTATCTGCTGTTGGAGGAATATGTGGTTGGGAAGATTATGCGGTGGACGAAATCGCTGAGGATGGCTCTGCCGATTTATATGCCTATTATTGCAAAAATCGGGGTGATATCACTGTAACCGGCCACGGCGTTACTGAGGTTGGCGGTATTTTCGGATTCGACGGCAAGCAGATTGGCAACGAAGTGATAGATTGTACCATCGACTATACCGGATCCAAGGGTTATGTGGGTGGCTTGGCCGGACAGTTGAGTGGTTCGCAGGATGCCTATGTGATCAAGCGCAGTTCCTGTTCCGCCACCATCAAGGCCGAAAGGTACCAGGGTGACGACCATGACTATTTTGCCGTGGGTGGCCTTGTTGGAGGATGGGCCGGCGCTCAGGGCTCCTGCCTGCTTGCCAGGGAGGATGTTCCCTGTTCATTCAGCGGTTCCGTTTCTTCTACTACGGCGGCTGCAAGCGTTGGTATTGTCATCGGTTTCCTGAAGGGCGACAACAAGCCAATCCGCTTCGGAGATTCCGACAATCCCATCCGGGTTTCCGGCCAGTTCGGTAATAAGGATCTTGCAATTACTCCCATTACTGCTGATATTCTGGCGGAACACGCAGTAGGGAAGAAACCAGCAGGTGACCAGTGGTCCATCAATGTCGTCTGTGCCCAATAGAATAATAATTTGTAAAACATTATACAATGAAACTCAATCATCTTTTTATTACCGGACTACTCCTATCCGTAGCCTTTGTGGCCTGTAATCAGAAAGAGGAGCTCCCCGAGCAGCCCGAGGAAGTGTTTCCTGTCGAGGAACCCGTCGAGGGCGAGTTCTCCTACATTTTCAAGGTGGCATCCGATCAGACGAAGACCACCTTTGCGGAAAACCACGTGGCGTGGGAAGATGGTGACAAGGTCGCTTCTTATGCCAGTTCTTCCAAAAACCAGTCCTCTGCCGTTTCGGTGTCGGGTGGTGATGTGACTATCAGTGTCAAGAGCACTGTTGCCCTTACTTCCGGGGATGTCGTGTATGCTTACTATCCTTATTCCAAGAGTAATAACGAGGCGGAAGCCTCCGCGATTACAATGGAGATTCCGGCCAGTCAGGTTTCCGGAAGCGCCGATGCAATGCCTATGGTGTCTCTACCTTTCACTCTGACAGGGGATGTCGCTGCAGATACCGATACAGAGGTGGGCACTCTTCAGTTTATGAATCTGGGATCTGTCATTAAATTGAACATTTACTCCAGTGATGCATCGTTCCAGGGAGAGACTATTGAGAGTGTAACTTTCAATGCAGGTGCAGCTTGCGCCGGCAGTTTTACTTACAACCTTACCACGGCAAGTGTCTCCTCTCCTGCAGACATCAGCGGTTATACTGAGGAGGAAGTTGTCTCGACAGGGCGCAGTACGGTAGGAACCAGCTCCGGAGATGCCGGTGTTTACTATCTTGTGGTAGCCCCGGGATCCTATAGCGGGAGTTTCATTATCCGCACTAACCGTGCCGATTACACTTATACTTCCGGCAAAACACGTGACTATGAGCGTGCTCACGTCAAGCCGCTCAATATCGACCTTTCAAGTGTTAACTGGGTGGCCAACACCAGCTACGACACAAACATAGATTCTCCTAGGGAATTTCTAGCATTCCTTGCCGGCACTTCTTCGGGGGATACTGCTGACTATACCATCACCGCCGACCTTAATATGGACGGCTATAGCCTGACAACCAGTGCCTCCGGCTTCGGCGGCACCTTGGACGGCGGCGACCACACAATCAGCAACCTCTCTGCCAGCATTCCGATGTTTATAGAAAATAGCGGTGCGATCAGCAATCTCGTTATCGATGAGACTTGTGAATTCACGGTTCCTGTGGGTGACAAGATTTTCGGTACTTTGGTTAAGAAGGACCAGGGCGGCACATACGACTCTGTCCGTAACAAGGCGAATGTCACCTGTACAATAACGGCGGATATGACCTCCTATATTATCATAGGCGGACTTGTCGGTACTGCATACGGCGCAACCTTTACCAGTTGTACCAATAGCGGTCACATTAAAATTGATGCTACCGGCTATAAACAAAGGGCAACCGGTCTTGGCGGACTTGTCGGCTACGCGGAGTCATCCACCTTTGCTTCCTGCGTCAACCGGGGTCCTGTTACGTCACTTGCGGATTATGGAGATCCAAATACTAAATTTGACTCCGACGTTATCAGCAGTAATCCCAATGTTGGTATTAACGTGGGTGGTATTCTCGGCTGCGGAATGGACTTTTCTACGGATTCTTATTGCACCTTTACTTCCTGCCATAATGAATCTGCCGGTATTATTACCCTTACTTATACACAATATCAAAAACTGAGTTCTGTTTCTGCAAGCCGTCAGGTCTGTGTCGGTGGCATCTTAGGCCGTGCTCGTGGCAATATGCACACTTGTAAGAATTACGCGCCCATCAATGTCACTGCACATGGCGACCCGGTAAACGATTATTGGAAGCGCCAGAACTGCGTTTTCAATGTTGGCGGCATTGCCGGAGCCGGACGTTACGCTTTGAGTTTTGATTCCTGCACCAATGAAGGAGATATTACCTTCGCTTATGACGGCTCTTATGATTCCCAGCCCAGGGATCAATCCGCTGTCGGCGGAATTTGTGGATGGGAAGATTATGACGGGAGTGAAGTCCTGTCGGGTTGTGCAGACATTTATGCCAAACTTTGTAAGATGAAAGGCAATATTACGGTAAGCGGAGAGGGCTCTTCGGCTGTAGGCGGCATCTTCGGTATCAACGGCCAGCAAAGAGGCAATACAGTCGAAAGTACAATCAGTTATACCGGGCGTAACGGTGACGTAGGTGGTTTGGCCGGTTGCGTCACTTCTGCCGGAAGTCAGATTAGACAGTGTTCGTTTACCGGCTCCATTGTGGCAACAAGAGTCATACATAGTGAGGGCGACGAGAAATACTTTGCCATAGGCGGCCTTATGGGCTGGTATAGCGGAGGCGCCGGTAACACTTTGATAGCGGTGGACGACGTGCCGTGTACTTTTACCGGTTCAGTAAACTGCACCAACAAGGCGACAAGCGTGGGCCTTATTGTCGGTTGGGCATCAGGGAGCAGCGCAATCAATTTTGGCGGCAGTGACAATCCCATCCAGGCTAGCGGGACCTTTGCCAGAGCTGGCCTTTCCGAAATTACAATTAATTCCGGTAATGTGGAAACTTATGCCATAGGGAATAAGGAGAATGCAAGTGCCACTATTTATGTCTCCAGCGAGACTCCAGTTCCTGCCAACCTTACCCTGATGAGCTTCAACATCCGTGAAGGCAGCAACTGGAGCAGCCGCAAGAGCCCCATCGTGTCCATGATTAACGGTGAAAGCCCGGACATCATCGGCCTGCAGGAAGTTAAGGACCTGGACATGTGGGACCATATGACGGAGGCTCATCCCTGGGATTATCTCAGGGATAACCTCACCGCCTATACCGGCTATCGCTACAGCGACAAGACCAACGCCATTCTCTACAAGACCAGCACAGTGGAAATGAGCGACTTCGGCCACTTCTGGCTTCGCGACAGCTATTCCTCTGAAGGAACCAGCTGGGACGGCTATGAAAGGACGGTCCTCTATGCCACCGTCAGGGAGAAGGCGTCCGGCAGAAATTTCTTCTACATCAATACCCATTTCCCCATGAACAACACGGATGGGGGATGGGCCAAGTGTACTGCACTTCTGGAAAGCCGTATAGCTGCTCTCAATACCAACAACTATCCGGTAATCTTGATGGGCGACTTCAACTGTGTATATGGAAACGCCTGCTGGGATAGCATCAAAACCTGGATGTACAACACCCGTTATGCCCCGGGAGTGTCTGTAATCAGCCCCGAGAACAAGGACCTTTACACCTACAATGCATTCGGCGACAGCAGCAAAGACCGCAACAAGGTGGACCACATCTGGGTGAGCAAGTCAATAACGGTTGATTCTTATGTTACCCTTACCACTGCCGTTCATGATTACGGCGGATATACAACCAATGGAGAGAAGTTCCTTTCCGACCATTATCCAATCATTGCCCATATTTCCTAGCCTGAGTGTGTTATGAGAACAAAGAATAGATATCTCGAACCTGAGTGTCGTCTTATAGACTTGAAACCAGGCAGTATCATCTGCGGTTCTTTGGACCCAGACTTCGATGCAATAGATGCAACGGAAGTTTTCACTATTGATGATGTAGAACTTATTTAATTCGCTTATATGAGAAAAGAATATAAAACTCCCGTTATCAGTGTTGTTTCTTTTGCTCATTACGGTGTCATCTGCGGCTCCTTCGACCAGAATAATCTGACAGAAATACTGTTAACTGAAGACGTAGAAACTATCTGATGCTTAAACCTTTACTGGTTTTAATCGAGATCGCCTCATCCCTGGTTCTTGGCCAGGGATGGGTGCCCTATCCTTCATACTCCGACAGGCAGGGGTGGAACGACTTCTTTGGGGAGTACCGGACCATCCTCGTAAATCAGGGCGAGCAGGCCCTTACTTACCATTGGCAGGACTTGTCGGATGACGACTATCTTGCCTATGACCTCACCGGAGACCGTGATGTTATGGAGGATAAGCTCCTTGGGAATGCCGAAGCCCTGGGTCAGATGCTTGTGGCAGAGCTGGCGGAAGGGCAGGGGCGGTTCCTTGGAGGTATTTCCAGTGGGGTAGAGTGGTTCTGCAACCAGGCTTCCTGGGAGGTGTCAGCCCATTTGGCCAAGTATCAGAAATCCAGGAGTCCAATCCCGGACCCCGATGACCAGATATTCGGTCTTTATCAGGGGAATATGTCCCAGATGCTATCGTGGGCCTATTATTATTTCCACGATTATCTGGATCCGGCTCTTGCCGCAAGGCTCAGGAGCGAATTGCAGAAAAAGGCGCTGGATCCTTATCTTCAGAGGGACGATTACTGGTGGTGGGGTTTCGACACAAGTTTGGGAAAGAAACTCAACAACTGGGATCCCTGGTGCAACCAGAATGCTCTGCTCTGTTTTATGCTTTTGGAAAACGACAGGGACATCTTGGCCAAGGCCGTGGATAAATCAATGCGCTCGGTGCGTCTGTGGCTGGAGTCGTTGCCTGCCGACGGCGCATGCGATGAAGGAACCACCTATTGGTACAAGTCCGTCGGACATCTTCTGGACTATTTGGAGAACCTTGAGCGCATTACCGGAGGGGCTGTGTCTCTCTGGGATGAACCCTTAATCCAGCGACTCGGCGAATTCATAGTCAATGCCGACATCGGCGACTGCTGGCAGGTGAATTTTGCTGACGGCAAACCTTCTCGTCGGCCGATTTCGTATCTGATATACCGCTATGGTCGTGCATCCGGGGACAAATTGATGATGGATTTTGCGGTGAATGCCTGTCATCGTTATGGAACTAATCCGGAGGGAGTGAGCTGGTACCTGTTCTATCAGGGGCTTGAGGCCGTGAAGGCGGCTCGTGAAATGAAGGCACAGACTTCTCCACGGGTCCAGCCAAATCCTTTTGTGTACTATTCCGATGCCGAAGTCTGCTTCCTTCGCCGGGGGGAGGCGTTCCTCGCCGCCAAGGGCGGAAACAACTACGAGCGCCACAACCATAATGACGTTGGTTCCTGCATCTACTTTTATGACTCTAAACCCGTGCTGGTGGATGCCGGTGTCGGAACTTATACCCGGGACACTTTCGGCGAGAAAAGATACGGCAACTGGTTCGTGCAGAGCGGATGGCATAATCTTCCCGTCATCAATGGCTGTGAGGAGCCCTTCGGCGGGGAGTACAAGGCCTCTGGCAGCCATGCAAGCAGGTTGTTGAGGCGTTTTTCGACCGACATTGCCGGGGCTTATCCCGATTCCGCTGCGGTGGAATCCTGGAAGATGAATTACCGTCTTTCCCGCAAGGGCGGCCTGAAAATCACTCATAGGTTTTCGTTGAAGGAAACGCTTGTGCCCAATGTACTGCATTTCCTCGTGGCCGACAAGCCGGAAATCATTGTCAACGGCACCATCGCCCTGCCGGGAGGTATGCAGATGAAATATGACCCGGACCTGTTTACTGCAAGCATAGAGGAGAAAAATCTTGTCGGGCTGGGGTTCAGCTCGCGCTGGGGAGATGCCCTGTACCGTATAAGCCTGACGGCCAGAAGTCAGGATAAGCGAGGTCGCTATGTTATCAAGATAGATGCCTCGAAGAAAGAGACCATCCCGGAGATTGCCGAAAGGGTGAGCGGCCTGGCGAAGGCGCAGTATCAGCTTCTGGACGAACGCCTCGCTCCCGACATGACGCCGCGTGGCATCTATCCCGACGGCAGTCCGAAGGATTGCAGCGTGGGTTCCTGGACCAGTGGCTTCTTCCCCGGAGCGCTTTGGCAGTTATATGGCCTGTCTCCGGATCCTGACATCCTGTCTATGGCAGAGAGGCGTACTCTGGCTCTGGATTGTCTTCTGGACTTCCCTCAAAGTCACGATCTTGGCTTCCAGGTGAACTGCAGTTACGGAAATGCCTACAGGTTCACAGGGGATTCCAGATATCTTCCGCTCATAGAAAACGGCGCTGCGGCGCTCTCATCCCGTTTCAACCCTGCTGTGGGGGCGACTCTCAGCTGGGCAAGAGGGGAGAAGGGGGCTGAATATCCTGTCATCATAGACAATATAATGAACCTGGAGTTGCTGGAATATGCGTCGAAGCTGTTCTACTGTGACACTTTAAATGACATCGCAGTAAAGCACGCCGAGACGACGATGGAGAACCATTTTCGCCCGGATTATTCCTGCTATCACATGCTGGATTATGACCCTGCCACCGGCGCCGTGCTTCGCAAGGTGACCGTCCAGGGCTACGCCGACGAAAGTGCCTGGGCACGCGGGCAGGCATGGGCTCTTTATGGCTACACGATGATGTACCGTGAAACCCGGAAAGCCGAGTTCCTGCATCAGGCCGAGAATATTGCGAACATGCTTCTCGAGCGCCTCCCGGCAGACGGAATCCCATACTGGGACTTCGATGATCCGGAGATTCCCAATACATATAAGGATGCATCTGCCGCTGCAGTCATGTGTTCGGCGTTCATAGAACTGAGCGGCCTTTCGAAGGACAGGAAACTGTCGAAGAAATGCTCCGCAATGGCAGAGAGGCAGATTCGCACTCTTGCTTCTCCCCAATATCTGGCCGCGCCCGGAGAAAATGCTGGTTTCCTGCTGAAGCACAGTGTGGGAAACCTCCCCGGCGGCAGCGAGATCGACACCCCGCTCATTTATGCGGATTATTATTTCCTGGAAGCTTTGAATAGATATAAAAAAAAGTGATTTGAAATATGAGAATACTCACCTCTTTGTTTTTGTCTTTAATGACTGCGGTGGCACTGACAGCACAGGTTACTGTATTTCCTGCCGATGAAAAAGGCCCTATCAAGCGCATGAACGCCGTGAACAACGGCCCTCGCATCAACAATGCCGAGCAGGTGTATACCGGCACGACCGGCTATTTCAAGGCGGCCAACGTGGGTTATTCCCGCAATCACGATGCCGCAGGAGCCGGAGCTTATGGCGAACACGTGGTGGACATTTCTATTATTTTTCCGGATTTCTCGAAGAATCCCGACAAACCAGAGTCATATGACTTCACACTCACCGACAGATACGTAAAGAGTATCCAGGATGCCGGCGTGGAGGTGTTCTACCGTCTTGGGCAAAGCATTGAGAACCAGCCGCTCAAGAAGTACAACATCTATCCTCCCAAGGACAACAGAAAGTGGGCGCAGATTTGCGAACACATCATTCGCCATTACAACGAGGGCTGGGCGGACGGTTTCCACTACAACATAAAGTACTGGGAAGTCTGGAATGAGCCCAACCTCGAATGGGATGGCGACAAATGGAAGACCGATCCCCGCTGTTGGGCTGGCTCTCCTGAACAGTTCTACGACTTTTTCGAGGTCGCCGTGAAGTACCTCAAAGGCTGCTTCCCAAATCTGCTGATCGGCGGCCCGGCAATGTCCGGCACCGATCCCGGCGTAAGGGAGATTCCGGTGTGGTATGAGAGGCTCCTTTCCGAGATGCAGCGCCGTCAGGTGCCGCTGGACTTCTTTGCCTGGCATATTTACGAATATGATCCCACGGTTTATGTGGATTATTCATATCAGGTGCGTGCCCTGCTGGACAAGTACGGCTACAAGAATGCCGAGTCTTTCCTGAACGAATGGAATTACATCAAGAGCTGGACCGACGACTATCCCTATTCCTCCCGTACGATGACCTCTCCCAAAGCCGGAGCCTTTGTCTGCGCATCCATGCAGGAGGGCCAGAACTGCCCTACGGATATGATGATGTACTACGACTGGCGGCCGGGTACGGTATTCAATGGCCTCTTCGATGCATATACTGATGCGCCCCTCTGGAGTTACTGGGCCTTGTATGCCTGGGGAAAACTTAAGACTCTGGGCACACAGGTCAGAGCTGTATGTGATATTCCCGACGTCCGCGTTACCGCTGCCCGTGATGCCGAAGGCAGGCTGGGAATCCTGGTCAGCCGTTATGTGCTGGACGACAACATCACGGCCGTCAAGGATGTGACACTACGTCTTGATGGCGGAAAGTTCGATGATAAGGTCCGTTGCCACATCACCGACCAGTTCAATATGTACACCGAATATCCCGTGGCATTGCAGCCGGACGGAACTCTTCTCCTGCCCCTTCAGCCGCACTCATTCGTATTCATTGAGCTTTAAATCAGCTCTTTGAATTCTAGCCAGAAGACCCTCTGCACGCCGTGGGACGCGGGGCAATTTTTCAATGAACCGAAGGGAATTGACAGAATATTTGACATATTTGATAGTATTCACGGGAAAAGCTTGGTAAATTTGTGTCGGTATGAAACGTTTGCAACCCATAATACTGGCACTATTGTTTTTAGCCACTCAATTGTCGGCGCAGAGCACCGGCGATATCGTTGTTACCAGGCGGCTGGAGGTGTCGGCGCCCATGCTGGAAGCGAGGGCTGTGTACCTCAGGGCGGAGGATGTGGATACTTTCTGCGACATTAGCATAAACGGGCATTACATTGGCTCCACCAGCAACCGCTTCCGCAGGTGGGAGTGGGAAGTGAAGGAGTATCTCCACGTGGGCGAGAATGTGCTGGAGGGGGCTTTTCATGACGCGGAGGCCGTTTCGGAGAGACTGAATGCGGAGTTGGCGTACCCGATTCCCATGAGCGGCGTTGGCCTCGTTCCCCACTTGAATCTTGTCCGAAAGCCCATCTACCAAGGCGGATGGGATTGGGGGCCCAAATGCATGTTTACCGGCTTTGCCGGGCCCGTGAAGTTGATGCCGGTGAATGTTGCCCGGCTCGACTATCTGCGCTGCACTCAGGACCATTCCGTGAAGGATAAGTGCACGGTAACGCTCAAGGCGGAAATAACTTCCCCTGCCGGTGGTAAGACCAAGGTGACTTTTGCGGTGGGGAAAAAGGTGAAGAAGAAGACCGTCATCCTTGTTCCTGGTTCCAACACCATCGAGCAGAGTTTCGTCATTAAGAATCCAGTCCTCTGGTGGCCCGCAGGTATGGGAGAGCAGCATCTCTACGATATCAGCGTGAGCGCTGATGGCCAGAAGTTGGAGAAGAAAGTGGGCTTGCGTACCGTTGAGGTAGGGGAGAACCTTGCCTTCAAGGTTAACGGCAAGCCGGTCTTTGCAAAAGGTGCCAACTGGATACCCTGCGATACGGATGAAAGCAAGCACACCCCCGATCGCTATCGCGAGCTGCTGGTCTCCGCCAGGGATGCCAATATGAATATGATACGCCTCTGGGGAGGCGGCAAATTCGAGCCTGATGCTTTTTACGATATCTGCGATTCGCTGGGGCTGATGATATGGCACGACTTTATGTTCGCCTGTGCGATGTATCCCGCCACGCCCGGGTTCCTTGGAGAAGTCCGTGCGGAGATAACGCATCAGATAAAGAGGCTCCAGAGCCATCCGTCCATCGTTCTATGGTGCGGAGACAATGAGGGGATCGACAATTACAATAAGCGCATCTGGAAGAAGAATCCGGAATTGTATAAATCCGAATACAAGGCTCTGGTCGACCTCAGGGGCAGCCTGGTAGCCGATCTGGACCCCGAGCGGATGTATTGGCCCACGTCTCCCTGCGGCGGCCCCGGGGACCTGGATACCAACGGCTGGAATGATGATTCGAAGGGAGACATGCACCTTTGGTCGGTATCAAAATATGCCAGGCCTTTGGAAGAATACTATAAGTATCATCCCAAGTTTATGTCGGAATTCGGCCACTCCTGCTTCTCCGGCATGCTCCCCACCATGGAAGAGCAGAAGGAGCATATGAGGGAGGCCGGCGGCTACGAGAATATCCTCAAGAGAATCCACCTTTTGTTCAATCCATCCTTAGACGCGGACCTGACCTACCTATCCCAAATCGAACAGGCAATCAGCCTCGAGACCGCCGCCTCGTACTGGCGCACCCTCCCGGATTGCAACGGCATTCTGGTGTGGCAGCTGAACGATATCTGGCCGGGGCCATCCTGGTCCACCCTGGAGTACGACGGCACTTGGAAGCCTGCGCATCATCACCTCAAGCGCATCTTTGCGGATGATGCTCCGATGCAGCCCTCCATCTTCCCGAATCTCAAGGATATACCTGATGCCAACGTGGCTGCCAGGACCTTTGAACGCGATGGCAAGTGGATAGTGTCTCTCACTACCGACAAGCCTGCATACTTTGTCTGGCTTTCCGCTCCCGGGGTGAAATGCTTCCCGGACAACAGTTTCAACTTGATGCCCGGGGAGGTGAAAGAAATTGTCATTCCTAGCGAAGCGAAGGAATCCCTCCGCATCACCCATCTCGCCCAGCACACCTCGCCCCGCCGTGAGACTTTGCTCCGCGACTGGGAATTCCACCGCGGGGAAGAAGGGGTGTGGGAGAAGGTACGCGTTCCGCACGACTGGGCGATCACCGGGCCGTTCGCTGAGGACAATGAACTCTGGCACGGCGCCCAGGGGTGGGTGAACAATCCCGGAAGGACTGGTGCGCTGCCTTGGGAAGGCGTTGGCTGGTACCGCACTACCATTTCTGTTCCGGAAGGCAAGAAGGCCACGCTGCTCTTCGATGGTGCAATGAGCCACGCTACCGTTTATGTGAACGGGAAAGAATTGTATTCCTGGCCGAACGGCTACAGCGCCGTGCCCATTGATATCAGCGAAGCCGTAGTGCCTGGCGAAAACACTGTGGCGGTGCGTCTCGAGAATCTCCCGGCCAGTTCCCGCTGGTATCCTGGAGCAGGCCTGTACCGCAACGTACATCTGATTACCACCGACTCTGTCCACATCCCCGTCTGGGGCGTGAAGATAACGACTCCGGAAGTATCTGCCGAAAAGGCCACGGTATGCGTTGAAACGACCGTGGAAGGTGCTGGGGGCAAGGATGTGACGGTTCGGACGGCCATTCTCGGGCCGGATGGCGGTGTCGTCATTCCGAGCGAAGCGAAGGAATCTTTCATAATTAACCACCCTGAATTATGGAGCCCCGGGCATCCCAATTTATACAAGGCAGTCACCTCCGTATATGCCGGCGGCAAACTGGTAGATGAAAAAGAAACCACCTTCGGCATCCGCAAGGCAGAATTTATCGACGGGAAGGGCTTCTTCCTCAACGGGGAGCCTGTGAAGTTCAATGGCGTCTGCCTGCATCACGACCAGGGGCCGATCGGGGCGGCTGTAAGCATTCCGGCATTAAAGCATCAGCTGGAAATCCTCAAGGATATGGGCTGCAACGCCATTCGCACTTCCCATAATCAGCCTGCGCCGGAACTGGTGCAGCTCTGCGACGAGATGGGCTTCATGATGATGGTGGAGGCCTTCGACGAATGGAAAGGTGCCAAGTGCGAGAACGGATATCACAAGTACTTTGACGAGTGGGCCGAGAAAGATCTCACCGGCATGATACGCGCGTTCCGCAACAATCCCAGCGTGATAATGTGGAGCACCGGCAATGAGATTTGTCGAGTAAAGAATGATCCGGAGGAGGGCCTTGCCGAGGCGCAGTTCCTTACGAAGATCTGCCATCGGGAAGACCCGACGCGTCCGGTAACCGTGGGAATGCACATGTGGAATCGTTTCCTAAAGAAGGAGTGGGTGGATGCGTTTGATGTCATCGGCGTCAATTATCATCCCTGGAAGTTCCAGGAACTCCGGAAGAAGGTAGGAGACCGCTTGATTCTGGGCGCAGAAAGCGGCTCTACACTCAGTTCCAGGGGCGTTTATCATCTTCCCGCCGTCAAACAGCGGGACATGACCCTTAGCCCGGACCAGCAGTGTTCTTCCTTCGATCTGGAATCCACGAAATGGTCCAACACGCCTGACTGCGACCTGGCCATGTATGAGGATTATCCCTGGGCTATCGGTCAGTTCGTCTGGACGGGCTTCGATTACCTTGGGGAGCCTACCCCGTACGAGGATGGCTACTATCCCAACCACAGTTCGATGTTCGGCATCGTGGACCTGGCGTCTATCCCCAAGGACCGCTATTACCTATTCCGCAGCGTCTGGAACGAATCGGCGCATACGCTTCATATCCTTCCTCACTGGAATTGGGAGTATGGACAGAAGGTGCCGGTATTCGTTTACACGGATTCCCCTTCGGCCGAGCTGTACCTGAACGGAAAGAGCCTGGGGGTCAGGAACAAGGTGACGCCAAAGAAGAAGACTAAAGGCGACCGGCTGGAGGATGTCGAAGCGCGCTACCGCCTGCGCTGGGATGTTCCGTTTGCGCCCGGTGAGCTGATGGCAGTATCTGTTGATGCTTCCGGCCAGCCTGTCGACACGGCCTTTGTCCGCACTGCAGGAGCCCCTGCAGCCGTTAAACTTGAGTACGATGGCCGCAGGTTGCAGGCAGATGGCGAGGATCTGGCTTATGTGACAGTCAGCATCGTGGATACGGACGGCAATCTTTGCCCTCTGTCCGATGCCCTGGTGAACTTCGAGGTTTCCGGGCCTGGGACCTTCCGCGCCTGTGCTAACGGTGATCCTACCTGCATCGAGCCCTTCCAGGGGTCCTCGATGCACGCCTTTAACGGCAAACTGACCGCCATCGTGCAGTCTTCATCTTCCGAAGCCGGCAAGATCTACCTCCGCGCTTCTTCCCCCGGCCTGAAGGATGAGACTTTGATTATAAGGACACGTTTTTAGAAGCTTGTTATGAGAAGAATCGTATTTGCCCTGCTGACGCTCTTGCTGCTCACTCCGTGCCGGGGGGCTTCCCGAAACCCCGTTCCGAAGGGTGTACAGACCACTGTCTACCAAAACGGGCAGGTAATCAGGATATATGATCGGAGCGTGACGGAGCCGGTCCGTATCTTCGTCATTTCAGATACTCATCTTTTCCGTAGCGATGAGCGTGAAGATCCGTACAGGCAATATAGCAAGCGTATGGCAAAGGCATATAACACCACTCGTCATTTCCTGAGCGGGAAGCCGACGAACCCCGAAGAATCTTTGCTGCAGACGCTTTCTCTCGCCCGTGAAAAGAAGGCGGACGCCATTGCTGTTCTCGGTGATCTTGTGAGTTACCCCTCGGAGGCTGGCGTGGAATGGGCGAAGGCTGTCCTAGATTCTTGCGGAATTCCTTGGTTCTACACGACTGGAAACCACGACTGGCATTATGAAGGTACGGAAGGCAGCGAGATTGACTTGCGTGAAGAATGGACCCGGAAGCGTCTGTTGCCACTTTACAAGGGTTATAATCACGAGTGTTACAGCGTTACAGTCAAAGGGATAAAACTGATATTTGTAGATAATGCCACGTATCAGATACTACCTTCCCAGTTGAAGGCATTTTCTGCCGAGATAAAGGGGAAAGAACCTAAACTCCTGTTCGGGCACATACCTTATTATGCGCCGGGCTACGGCATAACGACGGTAGCCCATCCGGACTGGGGCTATGACACCGACCGGGGCTACAGGGCTGAAAGGCGGGAGCGCTGGCCGGTGGACGGTTTTAATAAGACTACTATGGATTTCTGGCGGGCCATATTGAAAGCTACCCGTCGAAACCACCTTGTGGCGAGTTTCTCCGGGCACCATCATGTGCAGCAGACAGCCATTGTGGACAGTTGGACCCAGTTCACCGTCGCAGCTAACTGTCAGGGCGGCTATTTCGAAGTCGTCATCGAGCCTATGCCGTAAAAAAACCGCAACTCTTTCGAGCTACGGTTATCTTGCATAAAAAGGGGTTGATCTTACTGATCTTCCTCAAGGCGGAGCTTCTGCACGTAGATGGCCTTCTCCATTGCGAGACGCTTCTTCACAGAAGGCTTACGGAACTCCCTGCGGGCACGCATCTCGCGCACTGCACCGGTCTTTTCGAATTTGCGCTTGAATTTCTTCAGGGCCCTTTCGATGTTCTCACCGTCTTTTACAGGAACTATAATCATTTAAAAATCACCTCCTTTTCGATTAAAGCGGCTGCAAAGGTAGAAAAATTTTCTCTAATTACAATACTTTCAAAAAATCTTTCATTCCTTCCGTCGCCACTTTCTTGATGTGGTGGATGCGGGAGTCGAACAGGGGCACGTCGGCGGGGTCTATGATGTAGATGGGCGCATCGGGATCCGCGTATCTATAGAGGCCTGCGGCCGGGTAAACCGACAGGGAAGTGCCGACTATCAGCACTATGTCCGCCTTGCTCACCAGTTCTATTGCCTGTTCCATCTTGGGTACGGCCTCGCCGAAGAAGACTATGTGCGGGCGGAGCTGCACTCCGTTCGGGGCTTTGTCGCCCAGATGCACGGCATCGTATCCCACGTCGAAGACCTGCCTCTCGCTGAAGCCGTCCCGGTCGTTGTAGCAGTTCTCTGGCCTCACCTTGGTGGCTTCTCCGTGAAGGTGCACTACATGCGTACTGCCGGCCCTTTCGTGCAGATTGTCAACGTTTTGCGTTATCACGTCCACGATGTAATCCTTCTCCAGCTGCGCTATCGCGAGGTGCGCCTCGTTCGGCTTCGCCTCCTTCAGATGCTCCCGCTGCATGTTGTAGAACTCCAGCACCTTGCCGCGGTCCCTGTACCATCCTTCTATGCTGGCGACCTCCATCGGGTCGTAATTGTCCCAGAGCCCGCCGTTGTCGCGGTAGGTCCCCAGTCCGGACTCGGCGCTCACGCCGGCCCCGGTAAGAACTGCTATCCTTTTTTTCATTCGTCTTTCATCTTGAAGAAATACTTTCTCGCCCAGTATTCGAAGAGGGGATCCAGCACCCTGGGCTCGTCATTTTCGCCGAAAGTGATGATTTCCTTTTTGCAAAGGGCGTCCTTGAGCCTGCGTACGTTGGCGGAGGAGTGGAGGTTGTAGCGTTCGATCACCTCCGCGGAGCTGAAGCGCTTGCAGCCGTCCAGGGTGGCCTTCAGCAGCGAAACCTGGAAGCCGGTGAGGTCGGCCACGAGCTCCTTGAAGCGGGGTTCGTGGATGGAAATGAGCATGTCCAGGGCCTCCTGCAGGGTCATCTCTGTGATGTAGCCTTTGGTAAGGTGGTCGCAGATGGATGCGAAGTGGTTGATATACCAGATGTTGCTCTGGAAACGCTTGCATACGCTCATCATGAGGTCGCGGTCGATGACCTTGCCGCTGGTGAGGAATCCCCGCACTATGTGGTCGGTGATCTCGCGGGCCTCTATGTCGCTGATGCTCACATGGTTGACCTGGCGGTGGAAGAACACCTGCTCCTCGAAAATCTCCTTCATCGCGTTCACCGCCGACCCGAGGAAAACGAAGTTGCAGAGCCCGCTCTGGTTGGCCTTCAGGGTCTCCTCGAAAATCTTCAGGAATTTCTCCCAGTTTTCGAGGAAGGTGACGTTCTGGAAGTCGTCCAGCACCACGTAGATCTTCTTGCCGGTGACGGCGGCCAGGCGCCAGGGGAGACCGAGCATGGAACGGATGTCGTTTTCATCTATGCTCCAGCCCAGCGACAGCACCTGGTCGGTGGTGGCGTAAATGTCGGGATCGAACACGAAATGCGTGTCCGGAAGGCATCCGTGCACGATTTCGGCAAACTCATCGGGGGTGGTTGCGCTGGCGCGGATGAGGGCGGATCCGAAGGTGAGCAGCATCTCTTCCGTGCTGCGCACCTGCAGCATGGGCACTTCGGCGGTCGTGAAGATCTTGCCGGAAATGCGCATGTTCAGGAAGGTCTGCTGCATCAGCGATTTCTTGCCGGTTTTGGCCGGTTCGTAGATGACGACGTTCTCTCCCTGGTCCAGCAAGTTGGCTACAATCGTCTGCTCGCTCCTGCGGCCGATGTTGTTCTTGCCGGTGACGGGTTTGTAGTAAATGAAAGCAGGATCCATAGTGTAACAACTTTGTTCCAAACGCAAAAATAATAAATTATTTTGCGGAATAACGAAAAATCACTATTTTTGCGGTCCAAAAATTTTAGAAGACTGTCGAGCTTGTTATGAAGAGCTGCTCCCGAGAGCAGCCGCTTGCAGCCAAAACTTTAAAAAAGTTTTATTTATGTACGCAATTGTTGACATTGCAGGTAGCCAGTTCAAGGTTGAGGCCGGAAACGAGATTTTCGTACCCCGCCTTCCCCAGGCTAAAGACGCAGAAGTAGAGTTTGACAAGGTGCTCCTCGTAGACGTTGAGGGCAAGGTCAAAGTCGGTGCTCCCTATGTTAAAGGCGCTGTTGTTAAGGCAACCGTGCTCGCAGACGATGTAAAGGCAGACAAGGTGCTCGTTTTCAAGAAGATCCGCCGCAAGGGCTTCCAGAAACTGAATGGTCACCGTCAGAAGCTTACCAAGATCAAAATTAACGAAATCGCTTAAGTATTATGGCACACAAGAAAGGTCAATCCAGTTCAAAGAATGGTCGTGAGTCGCACAGCAAGCGTCTCGGCCTCAAGAAGTTCGGCGGCGAAGTCGTTAAGGCCGGCAATATCATCGTCCGTCAGAGGGGAACCGTGCACAATCCCGACAAGAACGTCGGCATGGGCAAGGACCACACTCTCTATGCACTCGTGGACGGAACCGTAAAGTTCGCCCGCAAGAGGGGAGACAAATCCTACGTATCGGTTATTCCCGCAGAGAACTAGCTGATGCTTACACTGAAATCACTCCGTGAAGATCCTCAGGCAGTCATCGACCGTCTGAGGGTCAAAAATTTTGACGCCAAGCCCATCGTGGACAAGGTCCTTGAGCTCGACGCCCGCCGCCGTGCACTCCAGATGGAGAGCGACGCGCTGCTTGCAGAGCAGAAAAAGAAGGCTGCCGAGATCGGCGGCCTCATGAAACAGGGCCTCAGGGATGCCGCGGAAGCCGCAAAGACGGCCGTGGCAGCCCTCAAGCAGAAGAGTACGGATCTTCTCGCCCAGGGCGAACAGGTTGCGGCCGAGCTGGAAAACCAGCTGGTCCTCCTTCCCAACACCCCCTGCGCACTCGTTCCGGAAGGGAAGGATGCCGCAGACAACGTGGTGGTGAAGGAAGGCGGCCCCGATGTGAAGCTTCCCGAAGGCGCACTCCCTCACTGGGAGCTTGCCAGGAAGTACGACATCATCGACTTCGACCTCGGCGTCAAGATTACCGGAGCAGGTTTCCCCGTTTACAAAGGTAAAGGCGCCCGTCTGCAGAGGGCTCTCATCAACTTCTTCCTCGATGAGAACACCAAGGCGGGATATCAGGAGACCGAGCCTCCCGTGGTGGTGAACGCCGCTTCCGGTTTCGGAACCGGCCAGCTGCCGGACAAGGAGGCCCAGATGTACTATGTCGGTCTGGACAATTTCTACCTCGTGCCTACCGCCGAGGTGCCCGTGACCAACATCTTCCGCGATGTCATCCTCGCAGCCGACCAGATCCCTCAGAAGCTGACGGCATACACGCCCTGCTTCCGCCGCGAGGCCGGTTCCTATGGCAAGGATGTGCGCGGGCTCAACCGTCTGCACCAGTTCGACAAGGTGGAGATCGTGCGCGTGGAGAAGCCGGAGGATTCCTACAAGGCTCTCGACGAGATGGTCGCCCATGTGGAAGGGCTCGTGCAGAAGCTGGGGCTCAAGTACCACATCCTGAGGCTGTGCGGAGGCGACATGTCCTTCACATCCGCCATTACCTACGATTTCGAGCTTTGGAGCGCCGCCCAGGGCCGCTGGCTGGAGATTTCGTCAGTTTCCAACTTCGAATCCTTCCAGGCCAACAGGCTGCATCTGCGCTATCGCGATGCAGACGGCAAGACCCAGCTCGCCCACACGCTCAATGGTTCTTCCCTCGCACTTCCGCGCGTGGTCGCCGCCCTCCTCGAGGACAATCAGACCCCGGACGGCATAGTGATTCCCGAAGTCCTTCGTCCGTACACAGGCTTCGACATCATTGACTAGCGAGAGAACCATTCTCGGCATCGATCCCGGAACCAACCTGCTTGGTTTCGGGATTGTTCGTGTAGATGCGGCAGGCCGCCCTTCCTATGTGGACATGGGCGTGCTGGACCTCCGCAAGATCGCGGACCCTTACGACAAGCTGGAATGCATCCACGCCAAGGTTTCCGCCCTGTGCGAGCTGCATCACCCCACCGACCTTGCAATAGAATCTCCCTTCTACGGCAAGAACGCCCAGGTTATCCTGAAGCTGGGCCGGGCGCAGGGGAGTGCGATGATCGCGGCCATCTCCCATGGCGTGAGCGTATGCGAATATGCTCCCCGCCGGGCGAAGATGGTCATCTGCGGCAACGGAGCCGCTTCCAAGGAGCAGGTGGCGCTAATGGTGGAGCGCACACTCGGCATCAACATTGACAGCAAATACCTCGATGCCACCGATGCCCTGGCCATCGCCATGTGCCACTACTATCAGCTGAAGAGCCCTCTTGGCGGAGGGAGTGCTTCAGGGAAGTCCGGGGCCGGGAAATCCGGGGCTTCCTCCTGGGAGAAGTTTATTTCGCAGAATCCGGGCAGGGTCAAATAAACCTCGCGCCCGCACGTGCGTCTAACCATAGTTATGATAAAGATTGCTAAAGCCTTCACCTTGATCGCCGGCCTGTTCGTTGCTGCAGGACTTGGTGCCCAGAACACTGTTTCAGCGGAACTGCTGGATTCCTCCAACGGCGATCCTGTGCCTTTTGCCACGGTCTCCGTTTCGAAGGAAGGAACCAAGAAGCCGGATTACTACGACCTCAGCACCGAAACGGGTCACGTTACAATCAAGAAGGTGCGCCACGGCAATTACATCTTCCGTGCGGAACTCCTTGGCTACAAGACTTTTGAGAAGAAGATAAAGGTTGAGGGCAATCTGGACCTTGGCAAGATTAAGATGGATCCCGACAAGCAGATGCTCGACGCAGCCAGCGTCTCCGCGGTCGGCAATCCCATCGTTGTAAAGAAGGATACCCTGGAATATAACGCCACATCCTTCAAGACCACAGAGAACGACATGCTGGAAGACCTCCTCAAGAAACTCCCCGGCGTGGAAGTGTCTGAGGATGGTACGATTACGCATAACGGCGAGACCATTACCAAGATCACCATCGAAGGCAAGACCTTCTTCCTCGATGATCCCCAGCTCGCCTCCAAGAACATCCCCGCCAAGCTCATCAACAAACTCAAGGTCATCAACAAGAAGAGCGAGCAGGCCGAGTTTACCGGCATCGATGACGGCGAGGAAGAGAAGGTCATCGACCTGGATATCAAGCCCGGAATGATGAAGGGCGCGTTCGGCAACATGATGGCAGGCGGCGGACGGGATATCCCCACCGACAACGTCACCCAGCCCGACTGGCGCTACCAGGGCGCCGCTTTCATAGGCAACTTCACCAAGGACAGGCAGCTGAGCCTCATCCTGAACGGCAACAACACTAACAACCGCGGTTTCAACGACCTGTCCGGATCCATGATGGGCAACATGCGCGGCGGCGGTGGCGGAATGGGCCGCCGTCAAGGCGGATGGGGTGGCGGAAACGGCATCACCACCTCCTACATGGCCGGTGTGAACGGGGCCTGGACCCTCTTCGACGGCAACATGGACCTTGGCTCGAACTATCTGTTCAACCATACTGGCAAGGATGTGATTGAAAGCAGCGAGAAGATAAACTACTACGACGACTACAGCGTAATTGACCGTTCGGAAGGCACCAACTCCACTTTCAGCAACGGTCACCGCATCGGCGTGCGTCTCGAGCACAAGTTCAGCGAGAACACATCCATCCTGTTCGAGCCCCGCATCAATTTCGGCAACGGTCATTATGCCCAGCAGAACGAAACCTGGAGGTATGTGGATTCCCTTTCCAACCCCGGCGCACAGTTGATGTCCAACTCCACCAACCTCCAGTCCGGCAACAACGAAAACGTATCCACGAGCGGGTTCATGCTCTTCCGCCAGCGCCTGGGCATCCCCGGTCGCACCCTGACTGTGATGGGCCGTTACTCTTTCAGCAACAACGACCTCAATTCCATCAACCAGTCGAATACGACCACCAAGGGAGTTCCTACGGTCATAGACCAGAGCATCAAGTCCAACCAGAACAGCTCCAGCCTCATGGGGCGCGCTACCTACACGGAGCCCATAGGCCACAATCTCTATCTCGAAGCCAATTACCGTTATTCCTGGTCCAAATCTTCTTCCGAGAAGGATACCTGGGATAATGTGCTGAGCCAGAAGTCTTATGTGTATTCCAACGAGATAGTTAACGAGTCGCACAATCAGGAGATAGGCGGCAACCTGATGTACCAGAAAGAAAAGTCCCGCGCCCAGGTAGGATTTGCCGCTCTTCCTACACGCACCTATAATAGTACGACCCGGTATAATGCTGCGTCAGGCTCTTGGAAACCGGAAGAATACAAGGATTTCCGCTGGAATTTCTCGCCGCGCGTCATGCTCTGGTGGGAGTTCAGCGAAAATGCGAATGCCCGGCTTTTCTACCGTGGCAATTCTTCCCAACCCTCTACCAGGCAGTTGATGCCCGTGCCGGACAATTCCGACCCTCTCAACGTTTCGTTCGGTAATCCTTCGCTTACGCCTTACTTCTCTCACAACCTGCGTGGGGAAGTGCGTTACAACAACAAGAAGAACTTCGCTTCTTTCAACATCAATTTCAACGGAGGGTATGTGCAGAATCCCATCGTGAACCTTACCTGGATCACTAACGGTGCGGCCTATTCCATGCCTTTCAACGGCCCCGACAGCATGAACGCCGGCATCAATGGATTCGCCAACATCCCCATCGCAAAGTCCAATTTCTCCATTTCGAACTTTGCCCGCGTAAACTGGAGCAAGTCTTCATCCTATGTTGGGAACGACATAGACATGACCACCTATACGACCGGGGGAGACTATTATGCCTTCATGGATGAACTGATCGGCCATTGGAATGATAACTCGTGGTACGAACAGCATATTACCGTGAGCACCACCCGCGCCCTGTCCGCAGTCGAGCGCTTCCGTCTTACCTACCGTTCCGACAATCTGGAACTTACGGCATCCGCCCGCACCAGGATGAGCAAGTCCTGGAATACTGTCAACGACGGAAAGACTTCCACCTTCAACAACCAGATCCGCCTTACTGCGAACTGGACCTGGGATGGCCCCGGCATTACTTTCAAGAGTGAAGGCAATTACAACTGGTACAACGGCTACACCACCGACCAGCCCTCGGAATACGTGCTTAACGCCGAAATCCAGAAGTTCCTGTTAAAGAAGAAGATGACCCTGGCCCTTAAGGGTTACGACATCCTCGGCCAGGCCAAGAATCTGTCGGTAACCGACGAGGCGAACTATCACAGCGAGGTGCTGAACAACACCCTCGGCCGCTACGTCATCCTGTCCCTTACCTACCGCTTCGGCACCTTCGACCGCAGCAAGATGCGCGGCCCGGGCGGCATGCGTGGTGGTCCTGGCGGCATGCGCGGCCCCGGCCCCAGGTAGCCCCTCGCTCCGCACCCGGCCTGCGACAGATCTTCGCTCCGCTCGTGCTGGCCCCTCCTGCCTAGCTTTTAAGGGTTCTCCCGGCCCAGATCCTCGTCGCCTCGCTCTTGCTCTTCTGGGCGCGTGGAGCTAACTATTTGTTAACCAGTATGTTAACAATTTCGCCTTCCCACATCCAAGGGAAGGCGAAATCGTTAAATGCTTGATAGTAAATCACTTGCCTCCACGCACTCTGAAGAGGTGAAGAAGCTTTTCAACCTGCCTTGGGGTCGCACTTGTGTTCAAAAGCAGTTCCTGAAACAGAACCGCACGGGCATCGTCTGGCAATCTAAGCACATCTTTAGCCGATTCGAATCCCTTTTTCGATACCAGATACTTGCACATTTGAACATACGCTTTATGGGAATACGGATCGAAATCTTCTTTCATATCATACTCGCTACCCTGATTGGACGCAAAAGCCAGACATGCCTTTTCATATGATCCGTATAATTTGAACATCTCGGAGTAGTCTATGCAATTATAGCGACTGATAATATAGTCGACTAACTGGTTCTTTTCCCGATAATCCAATTTGGCGAACAGTCTCCTCAGGCAGGGTTCGGAAAGCGGAGCATCCTTTTTACGGAATGCTTGCACCTCCTTCAGTGCTCTGCGCAAATCCATCGATGCTTTCCTTAATACTATTTTTTCTGAGAAAGGATGATCGGATGTCGCATAGGCAAGAAATGTCCATCTGTAATTCTGTGAAACTGCGGCCAGTTTTTTCTCGACAGGGTTGTTGTAAACATAGGAATAGGATGTCTTAATAGTCTTTTCTCCATGCTTTTCCGCAGCTCCGAACCCCTTTTCAAATAAGGGGCCTTTCCTTCCGGTGCTTGAATTGAAAGACTCCGTATACCCTTTGTTAAGTTCACGGAAAAAGGGTGAAACCTCTTTCCGGGATCCATTTTTAGTCAGGACATGTATATGGTCGAACATCGGGCATACACCCAGCACCGGTACGCTAAACCTCCTTGCCAGTGTACACAATAAGGTGAAATAAACTAAAAAGTCTATTACTGAATAAAACAGAAGACCGCGGTCTGCAGTCCTTTGGTAAATGCTTAATGCCACAGGTCGGGCATTGTTGAACGTTCCCTTCATATCTCATTCCGGCGCCACATGGTGTTAATGCCCGCCTTCCACAAAGTTGAAAAACATCTTGGAAAAATGCAAGGCACTTTCTAGCTTTTTTAGTGGCTTGTTCCAGGATGGCTCAAAAGGCCGTGGAGCTAATTGCCAATTAGTCAGCGTATTAACCATTTTGCCTTCCCCAAATCGAGGGAAGGCAAAATGGTTAAACCTTTAATAATCAGTCAAATGGCTCCACGCGTGCCAAATTGGCAGAATAAAAAAAATACAACACCTCCGAATCATCGGAGGTGAGGTTATGTGCGAGCCGCCTGAAGCGTAACCCTTAATCTTCAAAAGGTCTGAACGCCACGCAGGCATTGTGGCCGCCGAAGCCGAGGGAATCGGAGATTCCGAGGGTGAAGGGATGCTTCTGGGCAACGTTGGGGGTGTAGTCCAGGTCGCATTCGGGGTCGGGGGTATCCAGATTGATGGTGGGGGTGATGATGCCTTCCTTCAGGGAGAGCACGGTGGCGATGGCTTCCGCAGCACCGGCAGCGCCCAGCATGTGGCCCGTCATGCTCTTGATGGAAGTGATGTGAGCCTTGTAGGCATCCTCGCCGAGGGCGAGCTTGTATGCCTGGGTTTC
>JAEEGK010005812.1_pt1 | contig 29814 bp, 29 predicted proteins | sample 8958771 | NCBI WGS metagenome assembly JAEEGK01 (sample SAMN16246547, study PRJNA631951) | gut metagenome | biome: gut microbiome; feature: rumen; material: SC-attached | host: Bos | place: Iran: Karaj | collected 2018-10 | reverse complement strand
GACGGATATGTATATCGTTTCTGTCCCTACTCCTTATGACAAGTTCTCCAAGAAAGTGGATGCTTGCTACGTGGTAGCTGCCGTGAAGGAAGTGATGAAAGTTTGCCCCAAGGGCGCCACTGTGGTGATTGAATCCACTGTTAGCCCCGGAACCATCGACAAGTTCGTGCGCCCCGTGATTGAGGCCAACGGATTTAAGATTGGGGCCGATATCAACCTGGTGCACGCCCCCGAGCGCATCATCCCCGGTAACATGGTGTATGAACTCCTTCATAACAACCGCACCATCGGTGCCGATTCCAAGGAAATCGGCGAGAAGGTTAAGAGCTACTATGCTTCTTTCTGCCAGGGTGAGATTGTCGTTACCGACATCCGCACCGCCGAGATGACCAAGGTGGTGGAGAACACCTACCGTGCAGTGAACATCGCTTTCGCAAACGAGCTCAGCCGCATCTGCCGTCACGACAATATGGATGTGTACGAAATTATCAAGATCTGCAACATGCACCCTCGTGTGAATATCCTGCAGCCCGGCCCCGGTGTTGGCGGTCACTGCATCAGCGTTGACCCCTGGTTCCTGGTTGGCGATTATCCCCAGCTGGCTAAGGTGATTGACGAGTCCATGAAGACCAATGACTATCAGCCCGTCTTTGTTCTGGAACGTATCCATGAGATTATGGCAGAGAATGCCATTACCGACAATCGCAAGGTTGGTCTTTATGGTTTGACCTATAAGGAGAATGTGGATGACATTCGTGAGAGTCCTACCCTCCAGATGCTTGACATCCAGGAACGTCATCTCGCACGTCCTCTGAAGACCTTCGATCCCTTCTTCACCCAGAAAGAGATTGTGAAAAACCAGATTCTGGACTTTGATCAATTCCTCAATGAGGTAGATATGGTGGTCATTATGGTTAAGCACGATCATATTAAACAGAATTGGGACAAACTGAAGGGTAAGGTCATTTTGGATTGCCATAATGTTTGCCCGATTCGGGAGAATGTTTATCACATTTAATTAGATTCGTGTTTTTTTTGGGGGGGGGATAATCATATTTATTCTACACATGTTTATCCTTTCGTCCTTCTGCCTTTGTAAAGGGCGCTCTTTTAACCGCATTATTTCTCAATTGCTTATGTATTGAGATTTCCTTTTTGTGTATCTTTTATTTCATATATGTTGTGGTTGAAAAAGTAGATTATAAGAGAGCAGCTAAGACTACTTTTTTGTTCAGCGGAGTCAAGGTAATAACTATTATTGTGGGACTTGTTCGAAATAAGATAGCAGCTATTTTATTGGGCCCCATCGGAGTAGGAATTAATAGTGTGTTTCAAACATACCTTCACTTTGTTCAAACAGGTGCGGGGCTCGGGCTATCTCAGAGTGCGGTTCGTGATGTTTCTGAAGCATTTGAGAAGGATGATATAATAAGGTTCTCTCGAATCATAAGCCTTACGAATAAGTTAGTCTTGTTTACCGGGTTGTTAGGCGTTTTCGTTACTATTGTATCGTCTCCCTTCTTTAGTCAATTGGGGTTTGGGGATCGTAGTTATACATTGTCTTTTGTTTTGCTGTCCTTATGTGCAGGGATGCAAATTTATGCTGAAAACAGATTGGCGATATTGAAGGGCATGCGTAGAATACGTTCGCTAGCATCTTCTACCGTCATCGGTTCTTTCGCAGGGTTGATAATTAGTACCCCCTTGTACTATTTCTTTAGAGAAAAAGGAATCGTTCCGGTGTTAATAATTACATCCTTTGTATCACTTATAGTAACGAATTATTATGTCAATAGAATAGAATACAGCAGAGTAAAACTAAGGTTTAAAGAAATAAAAAGCGAGGGTGCGCCAATGCTCAAGATGGGCGTAGCCTTAATGATGATCAACTTTTTGAGTGGTATCGCAAGTACAATCGTTATTTCGTTCTTAAGAGGGCATGGCGGTTTAGAAGTTGTTGCATACTACGGAGTTGGACAGTCAATTGTCGCAAGTTATTTTGGCATAGTTTTGACGGCGATGACTACGGATTACTATCCGCGAATTTGTGGTGTATATTATGATAACGAGCGTTTACAAGACGAGGTGAATGCGCAATCAAAGTTGGGCTTGGTTTTGACCTTCCCGTTAGCACTTATATTTGTGACGTTCGCATCTTTCTTTATTCCATTACTTTACTCAAACAAGTTCCTTGCGGTATCGCAGTATACAGATTGGGCCCTTATAGGATCATTGATCTCAGTTCCTTCAAATTGTATTGCTATGATTCTTCTCGCGAAACAGGATGCAAAGGTGTTCACTTCTGTTTCGTTGGCTGTTAATGTTATTAATGTATTCGTTAATATTGCTGGATACGAAATTATGGGATTAACAGGGCTTGGTGTAGCCAGTACGGTGAACATTCTTCTCCAATGGGTCATTTATGGTTATGTCGTTTTTAGGCGCTATGGAGTCAGATACTCAGACAGTTTAAACTATATGTTATTGACTGTCACCTCGATAGTTTTGGTTTCGATATTGGCTAAGAGAATAGACAGTGTTTATTTAAAGTATGTCATCCAACTGGCTTTGATTGTTTTTTCATTCATCTATGTTTTGTGTTGGGGGAAGCGTGTTGGAATCAATTTGATAGGGATTATTAAAAATAAATTTATCAAGCAATGATAAAGTTAGCAGGCGTTGTTATTACGTATAACGACGGATTTAAATTTGAGGAATGGTGTAAATGGTACGATGCTTATAGGGAAGAACTAGATTTGTTGATTATAGTTGATAATGGTTCTGAACCCGAGTACCTTATGCGGGTGGAGTCTTATTTTAAAGATGCTATAATTATAAAGCGTAGCAATAACGGAGGGTGCACCTCTGCATATAACGATGGGATAAAATGCGCCCTTAAGGACGCGGAAGTGACTCATATTGCACTTATAGGGAATGATATAAGGATAGAAAGAGGGGGGCTGTCAAAGTGTGTAAGATTATTAGATTCTCGTGATGATTTGGGTATGGTGGCACCGGTTCTATTAAATGCAGATTCAGATATAGTTGCTGATTATGGTTGTTCAATTAATAAGGATCTATCAATGAATCCCTATGGCGTTGGACTGTCTTACCAAAATCTTGAGCCGCAGATGAGAATATGTGAGGCTGTGACAGGGGGAATGAATGTTTCAAAGAGGAGTTTTTATGAAGTAGTGGGCCTTCAGGATGAAACTTTGTTCATGTATTCTGATGAGGTTGATATGGGCTTACGAGCAAAAAAAGCTGGATTCAAGATGGCTGTTACTAAGGAGGCGAAATCTTGGCATCAGCACATCAACATGCCAGGAAATAAAAGAAGGATGCCATTCAGTAGATATTTAATAGCAAGGAATAAAGTCTACGTTGCTTATAAGCATTTCGGATTAGGACGAGCTCTTTTTGTGTTTAATAAGTTCCTTTTCACCTCCATGAAAGGAATGTTAATCTGTGCGATTAATGGTAATAGAGTAATGATGACTGAGTATAAGTGGATGCTTTGGGGGGCTATTAATGGAATAGTAAGGAATATGGAGCCCAATAAATATTCATCTTTGTAAACTTGTTTATATTCTATAAAACTGAAGTGATACACTATAAAACATTTATTCTTTATAGGACATGCACGTGCCTTTTATAGTAATTGTGCTTTTTTTTTATGAAAAGAATATTGGTGACCTTATTTAATAGCGGGGTGGTTTTTTTGGGGGGGGGTGTTACCATTCAGATACTTTTGTATCTGATTAATTTTATACTGAGTCTTATTTCAAAAGGATGATTAGCGTATTATTTTTGGCATGACACAAATTGCGTGATAAAGATATGGAACATGTTACATCATGGGATCAGATCCCACTAGGTATTCAAAATGAATTAAATAAAAAAGCAAATCTTTTTTATGGCAAGAATTATTGGCACTATATGCAACAAATAGGTCATAATGTTTTGTATTATTATAACGACAGTTTTATCCTACCTACATATATACGGAAGACGAAATCGGTATTCAAACAAGCGATCCTCTTCTCGGAACCATATTGTTTTTCATCCACAAGTGAGTCTTTGCAGACTTTTTTAGACTGTTTTGTTGCCCAGGTTTACAGAGATTATCATGTGGACTGGATTAATGCAACAGAGCCTTGTGCTGTTTTTAAGGCTTATCCTTCCAAATCTATTCGCATCCCTTTCGGGAATTATATTATTGACCTGAAAAAGGACATAGATACTATTTTTAACAATTTTAGTCCGAGTCACCGACGAGATGTGAGAAAGGCAATGAATAATAATCTGGTAGTTAAGTTTGGACGTGAAGATTTACTGGATGATTACCTAAGAATTGATAATGAGTTGTGGGAAAGGAATGGAAAGCATCGAGACCACCACAAAATGTATGCGAATGTTTTGTCTGGCCTTGGGGAACAAGCGATTATTGGCATCGTTTACAAAGACGGAATCCCTCAATGCGGGCGGTTAGGCTATTTTAATAATTACATGTTTTATTGCATGTATAGCGCCACAGCCAATGTTCATGAGAGGGGTGCAGCAAACTTACTCCATTTTGAATTCATGAAAAAAATGAAAGAATATGGGGTCAGCATGTATAATTTTGTCGGTTGCAGGATAAATGTTGATAAAGATTCAAAACAAGCTGGGATTCAATCTTTCAAAGAACGATTTGGCGGTCAACTAGTCAATTGTTTTCTATTTAAAACCGTTTTTCATCCGTTCAAAAAGACAATATATGATTTCCTCATTAATACTTTCAGAAAAGGGGGGGATGATATTCTAGAACAAGAGTTACATAAATGGGCCGAATTACAGAGACTATGAACTTGTTTATTACCTTAGATTACGAATTGTTTTTAGGCACTAGCACGGGGACCGTTGAGAATTGTCTGATTAAATCAATGGATGCGATGTGCGAAGTCGCAGAAAAATATGGTTTTAAATATATCATTTTCGTTGATGCTGCGTATTTATTACGGCTAAGGCAGCTTAAGGATTCATCGGAGTCAATCCTTAAGCAATACGAGCTTGTAGTACATCACATACAAGACTTAGCTAAACGTGGCCATGATATACAATTACACTTTCATCCGCAGTGGCTATATTCAGAATGGGATGATATGAAAGAAGTGTGGAAAATGGATAAAGACCATTATAAACTTAGCGATATGCCTTTAGAGGATGCAAGGTGTAGATTAAAAGAAGCTAAAGAGTTATTAGAGCAGATTGTACGTAAAAAAATCATCGCGTTTCGCGCAGGTGGTTTTTGCCATGAATCTTTTTCTGAACTAAAGGATGTATTCTACAGAATGGGAGTCATTGTGGACTCGTCGGTTTTGAGGAATAAATGTTTTATTTCGTCCGTTCACAGTTATGATTATCGAGTAATTCCCCAACAGCAAATCTATTGTTTTGAAAACTCAATAAAAGAAGTGAGTCCTAAAGGAAGCTTTGTGGAACTGTCCATATCATCTTTTTATTGGTCGCCAATAAGATATTTCTCATGTATCCGTCCAATTAGAATCCGTTTTTCACCACGTATTAATTATGGAGATGGTAGTCGTGTCTCAGATGGTAAGAGGTCTCCAATCAGTTCTATTCGAGATGTGTTGAGTCGGCGTTATTATCATGCTAGTATTGATGGCGAGTGGTCCAATCTTCTTGATGTGTATTACAATGACGCTAAGAATAATAATTGGAAGGAACTCATTCTAATCGGGCATCCTAAAAATGCTTCCGATTTGTCTGTAAAGAATTTGGATAAGTTTTTTTCTTCTCACCCTCAAGTTCGAGTCTTAACGACTTATGACATTATAAATAAAGTATTATAGCGTGAAGATAGTTATTTTAACGGGTAATTTTTACCCGGAGATTCATCCTCGGTCATTCCGTGCTACGGAGTTGGCTAAAGAGTTTGTTAGGAAAGGTCATGATGTGACAGTGGTCTGTTGCAGAACAGTGGTTGGTTTTGACTATGATGATTTTGAAAGAGTCGAACATATTAAGATAATTAGAGTTGACGTATATAAGGGAGATAAAACCGCCGGTGTTAGTGCTAAAAGACGCACGACTTTCTTTAATCTCAAGAGGTTTTTCATTAGCTATCTTCTTTGTGGAAATTTATTTAGATATGTTATTGATCTTTCCAGGAAATTGACATCGGTTGATTGTTTAAAGAGTGCGGAAATGGTCATTTCTCTTTCCCTCCCTTTTTCTAATCATTATGGTCTGGCGAGATATATTAAAAAGAATGGTAAGAGTTTCATCGCTGTTGCCGACAGCGGAGATCCTTTTTATTATAGCCAACAATCACGTCGTGCAATTTGGTTCAAGTTTATAGAAAAAGAAGTATATAAGCAATTTGACTATCTGTCGATTCCAACAGGGAATGCTTTTCATCTTTATGCTCCTTTAATTGATTATAAAAAGATAAAGATTATCCCGCAAGGGTTCAATATGCGAGATATAAAGCTTTATAAAGGAGAGAGGACACTGCCAGTGAAGTTTGCATATGCTGGTGTATTTTACTGGGATATTAGAAATCCAGAGTTCCTTTTTAAGTTCTTGGATAATCTTAATATGGATTTTCGATTCCATATCTTTATGCGTTACAAAGACGTTACATTAGAAGAATTGATAAATAAATACAGAAACCTTTCTGAAAAGATTATAATGCATTTGGCAGTTTCTCATGATGAGTTGCTCTATGAATTGAGTAAAATGCATTTTCTGATTAATATTGAAAATGTGTCAAATACTCAAATGCCGTCAAAACTTATCGATTACGGGATGACGGGACGCCCTATCTATTCTTGTAAATCTTCAAACTTTGATAAAGAACAGTTTATAGGTTTTTTGTCCGGTGATTATTCGACCCGGTACAAGGTTAATATAACGGATTTCAATATTGAACAAGTCGCAGACCGTTTTCTTGAATTAAAATGAGAACCAGAAAGATTGATACTTATGTGAGCTCCGTCGCAGTCGCATTCTATGCTGTGGTCCCCACGTTAAATATGATTCTGACTAGAATAACAGGCGGTGGCGGGGAAAAGTTTATGGCACGGCTTTATCTATTAGTCTTGGGGGTATTATTCCTCTCGATTCTTTTTTTTAGAGGAAAGTCTTTTAAGCCATATCAACAATTTTGGGTGGTGTTACTTTTTGTGGCCTCCGCATTTCTTTTGACACGCCTCTTTGGCGCTAATTCTCTATTAGAGCCTTTGTATTTTTTCATGTTCACAATCGTTTCGTTTGTGATTCCTCAACTCGTCACGGTAGATGTGAAGACTATGCTAAGGGCAATGATGGTAATTCCATCGTTTGGTATTGTATTTTTTAACCAGATATTTGAGTGGGAGATTAATAATACTGTAACAATGGAGTTGACATATTCCTTTCTCTCGCCTATTGTCGCTTCATTCGTCTATCTGTTCACTTATTTCAAGGTGGATACATTAAAAGAAAAAATAGTATTCGGACTGTTCGCATCCATAAATGTCGTTTATTTTGTCTTTTGTTTACTATTTGGCTCTAGAGGACCTAGCCTGAGTGTTTTCTTGTGTATCCTTTTCCTATTATGTACGAGCACGCGGAATGGTGAGTGTGGATACAGTGTCAAACCGGTTTTTTGGTTTTGGCTTTTCGTAATTATTCTCATCTCATCACACTTTGAGGACTTATTGAGATTGGGAATAACGCTTGTTAATTCATTCGGATTAGAAGCGGAGTCTTTTCAACGTGCTTTGGATTTATATATGATGGGGAATCTAGATGATGGGCGTGCAGTTATTGTACCAAAGGCAATATCTGGATTTTTTGACTCCTTCGTTTATGGATATGGCCTCTCGTCATCACAGATGATAACAGGACACCCGTATCCTCACAATTTTCTTTTGCAATTACTGCTGGATGGTGGCATCATACTATTCTTAGCAGTAATGGTTCCAATGATTTCATCGTTATATCGTGTGTTCAAAAGGTGCAGCTATGATGAGTATGTTTTAATATGTGTATTATTTTTTGCATCCATTCCAGGTGCTCTTTTTTCTCTAGATTTATGGACGAATCAGAGGGTCTGGCTTTTTATGGGTTTTCTTCTTTCTCGGAGGTTCGTACAATCCGCAAGAATAAAATCTGATATGTGCCGAACTATGGCTTAAGAAAGAATGTATAGTTATCTTATGTAATTATGAACAGGGTACTTATAGTTGCTTCGGTAGTCTCTTTTATAGAGTGGTTTAATAAAGAGAACATTCTTTATTTAAGTAATGGAAAGGGATGCGAGTTGCATATAGCATGTAATTTTGATTATGTTGAAGATACCGACGAGGAAAGGACTAGGTCTTACGTTGAAAAAATAAAGAAAGCTGGTGTTGTTCTTCATAATATTCATTTTGCGAGATCCCCATTTAGTTTGGATAACATCCATTGTTATAAACAACTAAAACATCTTATTCATTCTGGTTGTTTTGACTTGATTCATGTTCATACACCGACGGTCTCAATACTAACTCGTTTGGCGGCTAGAAAATCAAGGCGGAAAGGGACAGTGGTGATGTATACGTGCCATGGTTTCCATTTTCATGACGCAGCCCCTCTTAAAAACTGGATATTGTTCTATCCTGTAGAGCGTTTTCTGTCGAGGTATTGTGATTATATTGTCACCATTAATCGCGAAGATTATAAGCGCGCATGTACATTCCATGCCCCCAATGTGAGATATATTCCTGGGGTTGGCGTGGATATTAATCGCATTAAAGAATGCCATATAGACAAGGCTGAATATAAGGAAAAACTTGGATTGCCTAAGAACTGCGTTTTGCTTCTTTCTATTGGAGAAATGATAGCGCGCAAAAACCATGAAGTAATTGTACGTGCCTTAGCTCAAATTAAGAATAAGGATGTATATTATGCTATTTGCGGAAAGGGGCCTTTAAAAGATCATCTTCATAACATCGCTGTTAAATTGGGAGTTGGAGACAGAGTTGTTTTTCTCGGATTCCGAAAGGATATTCCGGAGTTATGTAATACTGCTGATATAAGTGCATTCCCTTCAAGGATTGAGGGGCTAGGTTTGGCTGGTATTGAAGCAATGGCCGCAGGCGTACCGTTAGTCTCATCTAACGTTCATGGCATATTGGATTATGTTAAAGATGGAGTGACAGGATATACTTTCTCTCCCTCGGATGTTGATGGTTTTGCAAAAGCTATAGAACTATTGTCCTCTTCACCGGAGATTCGAGATAGCATGAGGGACGCGTGCAAACATGCTGTTGAGCCGTTTGCGATGTCAAATGCATTGAGAGCTATGTGGGATATATATGATGAGATACTGTCATAAGAGGAATGTTTCTATTTGTTCGTTTTTTTAGGGGGGGGATAATAGGATCTTGTGACTGACTTGTCCTGACATAGGTTTATAGACAAAGAGCTAGGTATAATTAATGTGGCGGATACGATAGTTTAGAGCTATGTTTGTTCGCTCTTGGCGTTCCCTATATTGGGCGCCAAGTAGGGAGTGCGGAAACCGGTATCATTTTCAGAGTATTATTTGTTTTTTTTGCGTATGACTACAAGGAATAAGGGTTATTTTCATAATCCATGATTTTGAAACCCGTATCTGAATATAGATAAATAAAGCGATTAGAAATAATTAACTTACACAAGTAATCAATGAAATACTCAATGAAAGATATTACTTCTTCGCTAACAAAGAAGAAGAATAGCAGAAGTTCCCTTTGGGTTCAGTTGTGGGTGAGAAAGGCGTCTTTCCCGGTTTCCTATTTGTTTATTAATGCAGGATGGTCTGCAAATATGGTATCTGTATTATCGTGGGTTCTTATTTTTGTCGCCGCGGTGTGCCTATGTATAAATAACTTTTGGTGGATGTTTGCCGGAGTTGTATTGACAAATTTTTGGTTGGTCCTTGATTGTGTCGATGGTAATATAGCACGCGTAAAAAAAGTAAGAACATTTATGGGCGATTTTTTTGATGCGGTTGCTGGTTATGGCCCGTTTTCTTTCACGACGTTAGCATTAGGAGTCGCGGCGTATAATACAACAATACTAGTTCCGGTTGAGATGAAGCATTGGCTAATTATTATAGGAGGGTTAGGGGCAATTTGTAACCTTTATATGAGACTTGTTCACCAGAAGTATCTTAATTGTTTTTTTGCCGCCTCGCAAATTCTTGGCGAGAATGAGCGTATCACATTGAAAGACTCTGATGACAAGAAGAGTTTTGCATATATACGCGAACAGATAGATAAGAACCTAGGCGTATCTGGCCTTTTTATGCCGTGGCTATTTATTGCTTTATTTACGAATACTTTCGACATAATGGTAGCATTCTATACTCTGTATTATGTTTCTTCGTTTTTGATAATCTGTTATCTGTATAGTAGAAAGGCCGCCAAGTTCGAAGTTGATGCTCAGCTAAAATTAAAACAAAAGGCAAATAATTAATTCAAAATAACGATGATGAAAAGATATAAAGTGGGGTATACAACAGGTGTCTATGATATGTTTCATGTAGGACACTTAAATATTCTGCGTAGAGCTAAGGAGCAATGTGAATACTTAGTAGTGGGCGTGACCACAGATGAGTTGTGCCATGAGAGAAAAAATAAATACCCAATTATAAATGAAAAGGAAAGAATGGCTATTGTGGCAGCCATTAGATATGTTGACAAAGTAATACCTCAAACGGATATGGATAAAATTAGTACAGTTAAAGAGCTGGGCGCCGATGCCGTTTTTGTCGGTTCTGACTGGAAGGGGACAGAGGCATGGAATCAGTATGAAAAACAGTTTGCAGATATTGGATGTTCAGTCGTGTATTTAGACCATACAGATGGGGTGTCATCGAGTATTCTTAGGGAGAAGTTATCATTTTAGTTAATACACACTAATAGTTAACGTATTTTATTATGAGTAACCATTGTGCCCCATTAGTTTCTATTATTATTCCGGTATATAATGGAGCAAATTACTTAAGTCAAGCGATTGACTCCGCATTGAATCAGACGTATAAGAATATAGAAATAATTGTTGTTGACGATGGATCTAATGACAATGGCTCAACGAAAGCTATCGCCAACGCGTATGGAGAGAGAATACATTATTATTATAAAGAAAACGGTGGGACCGGGGCGGCAATCAATTATGGGATCTCGTTGATGCATGGAGAGTATGTCTCATGGCTCTCGCACGATGATTTGTATAAACCCGACAAGATTGAGAAGCAAGTTGCTTTTGCTGAAAAGATAAAAAGAATCAATAAGTGTAGTTTTGTTGATGGTTTGATTTATTCCTATACAGAGACAATCGATGCAAATGGAAAGACTATATTCCGAAAAAAAGGATTAAGAGGGATTAAACAAACGCCCCAATTTATTTTTTCCCATTTGTATAATTTTTCCGTTTGTGGTTGTGCTACCTTAATTCCCAAGCAACTTATAAATGAGATTGGTTTATTTGATGAGAGAAAGAAAACAACTCAGGATGTAGACTATTGGTATAGGATAGCCCTTGGGGGCCATTGCTACTATTGTTTAGAGGAGTATCTTGTAAAGAATAGAAGACATAAGGGACAAACAAGTAATAGATTAAAAAAAGAGTGGCTGGAGGAAATTGAATTATTCGAGAAGGAGTTATTGCAAACAATTAGTAATAAAAGCGAATTGACGAATTTTCGTTGTTATTTCGGGGTGGCAAAGTATATATACATAAAAGGCGCCTCAACCAATATGGTCTATGTTGATAATATGGTGCTGAGCAGAGCAAGTGGGATACAGGGAATTATCTATCGTTTCGCTATAATCATGTGGCGTGTGTTTAGATACGCACGCATGTGTGCCCGCTCATTTTATCGATTTCTTTTTACAAAGAAGAGTTGACAGGATATCCTTTTGAAAAAAAATTAACTAAAATAAACTATGTCAGTATTTAGAGACAAAACGCTGCTAATCACTGGCGGCACTGGTAGTTTCGGAAACGCCGTTCTGCGCCGTTTCCTTGATAGTGATATTAAAGAAATACGTATTCTGAGTCGTGATGAGAAGAAGCAGGATGATATGCGTCACTTCCTTCAGGCCAATCGTCCTGATGTCGCTCAGAAGGTGAAGTTTTATATTGGCAATGTTCGCCAACGTGAAGCTGTTGACTTCGCCATGGACGGTGTTGATTATGTATTCAGTGCTGCCGCGTTGAAGCAAGTTCCAAGTTGCGAATTCTTCCCGATGGAGGCGGTCCGTACGAATGTGGAAGGGACTAATAATGTTCTGTTATCTGCTATAGCCCATGGAGTAAAGAATGTCGTTGTGCTTTCTACTGATAAGGCAGCCTATCCTATTAATGCTATGGGGATCTCAAAGGCAATGATGGAGAAGGTGGCTATTGCTCAAGGACGTTCTCTTGGCGTTGGCGCGAATACCACAATATGTTGCACGCGTTACGGCAATGTAATGGCTAGTCGTGGCTCTGTCATACCTCTTTGGGTAGAGCAGATGATGGAAGGTAAACCAATCACGATTACAGATCCTAACATGACTCGTTTTATGATGACATTAGATGACGCCGTTGATTTGGTTATTTATGCTTTTTCCCATGGTGAAAATGGAGATTTGTTTGTTCAAAAGGCTCCAGCCGCGACATTGGACGTACTTGCAGAGGCCCTAAAGCAGACTTATGCTACGATTGATCCTAAATATGGTGAAACAGAGGTAAAGGTAATCGGTACTCGTCACGGTGAGAAGCTATATGAGACGTTGGTTACACGTGAGGAGATGGCTAAAGCTATTGACATGGGCGACTACTACCGTATTCCTTGTGACAACCGTGATTTGAACTATGATAAGTACTTCACCGAGGGAGATCATAAAGTTGAACGGGTTGAAGAGTACCATTCTCATAACACTCGTCGACTAAATGTTGAAGGGATGAAGGAACTGTTGCTGAAACTAAATTTTATCCGAGAGGATCTTGGTTTGCAACCTCGTGCCAAGGCACGTGATTATAGATCTGAGTAATGGGGGAATTTGTTGGATTTCATTTTGATAATAATAAGTAATTGTTTATATGAAGTTTTTCATTTGTGGCTGTAATGGTATGGCTGGTCATACTATTAGCTTATATCTACAAGAGCAAGGACATGATGTATATGGCTTTGATCTCCAGAAATCCAAACTCATCAAGAGCTTTGCCGGTAATGCTTTCGATACTGAAACGATAGCAAGAGTTATTAAGGAGGGCAAATATGATACAGTTATCAACTGCATTGGTGTGCTAAACCAGTTTGCAGAAAACAATCATGCACTAGCTGCTTTCTTAAACAGCTATTTCCCTCATTTCCTTGCCAAGACTGCTGAGGGAACAGATACCCAGGTCATCCACATGACAACCGACTGTGTTTTCTCCGGCAAGAAGGGCAGCTATACTGAGCATGATTTGCGTGATGGTGAAACCTTCTATGATCGCAGCAAAGCTTTGGGAGAATTGGATGATGACAAGAACCTCTCTTTACGTAATAGCATAGTTGGAGCGGACATCAATCCCAAGGGTATAGGCTTACTGAACTGGTTTATGAATAACACTTTAGGAGAGCATCCTGTAGTGAATGGCTATACCAAAGCTATGTGGACCGGTCAATGCACTTACCAGTTGGCAAAGACAATGGAGGCTGCTGCCAAAGAACGTGCTCATGGACTTGTGAATGCTGTACCCGATACGGATATTTCCAAGTATGATCTGCTGAAGCTCTTTAATAAGTATCTCCGTGGTGGACGTGTTCAGGTTAATCCTGTTGAGGGAGTGAATGCAGACAAGAGCCTGAAGCGTACCAATTGGGATTTCAACTACCATATCCCTGACTATGAGCAAATGGTAGCAGAAATGGCTGAATGGATTTATAAGCACAAAGAATTATATCCTCACTATAACCTCTAATAATGAGAAAGCTTAAATTAATGACTATCGTGGGCACTCGCCCCGAAATCATAAAGATGTCTGCCATTATCAAGAAAGCGGACAAGTATTTTGATCAGGTGTTGGTTCACTCGGGTCAGAACTATGACTACACGCTGAATGAGGTGTTTTTCAAAGACCTTGGGCTTCGTGAGCCTGACTATTATCTGGGTGTAGTAGGGGATAACCTTGGCCAGACTATGGGTAATGTCATTGCTAAGAGTTATGAACTGATGGCTGAGGTAAAGCCTGATGCAGTCATTGTTCTGGGTGATACCAATAGTTGCCTTTGCGTGATTAGTGCAAAGCGCTTAAAGATTCCTATCTTCCACATGGAAGCAGGAAACCGTTGTAAGGATGAAAACCTTCCAGAGGAGGTAATTCGTAGGGTTGTTGACGTGACCAGTGATATAAACTTGTGCTATAGCGAACATGCACGTCGTTATATTCTTGATACTGGCGTTAAACCTGAATATACTTACGTTGTAGGTTCTCCTATGGCTGAGGTGCTGAAAGACGTGCTTCCTCAAATTGAGGCCAGTACGGTTCTGGAAGATCTTGGCTTAGAGAAAGGCAAGTATATACTTCTGAGTGCTCACCGTGAAGAGAATATTGACATTGAATCCAACTTCTTCTCTCTGATGAATGCCGTGAATACGATGGCTGAGACTTATGATATGCCTGTACTTTACAGTTGCCATCCTCGGAGCCAGAAGATGATTGAGAAGAGGGGATTCAAGTTTAATGACAAGGTTATTCAGCACAAGCCCCTTGGATTCTTTGACTACAACAAACTCCAGCGAAATGCTTTCTGTGTGGTAAGTGATAGCGGTACTGTTCCTGAGGAAGCTGCGTTCTTTGGCTTCCCCGCTGTCTCAATTCGTACTTCAACAGAGCGTCCAGAAGCTATGGATAAGGGTGTATTCACCATTGGTAGTATTACCTCTGAGGCTGTATGTCAGGCCGTTGAATTGGCAGTTGCTATGCATGCTAATGGCGATGATGCATGTCCTGTGCCCGCATATGTGGATGAGAATGTCTCTACTAAGGTTATTAAACTTATCCAGAGTTATGTGGGAATTGTAAACAAAATGATTTGGAAGAAAGCGTAAAACTAATAACCATACGGCTAAAGTTTATTATATGGTTTTAAAATGGTTGTTTGACCGAACAGTATCTATTCTTGGGCTTATAATCCTGTGGCCAGTATTGCTGATTGTCGCGATATTAGTAAAGACTAAGATGCCAGGAGGTCCTGTTTTCTTTGTTCAAAAACGCGTAGGTAAAGGTGGAAAGCTGTTCAAATGCCATAAGTTCCGCACTATGACAGTAAAGCATAATGGAAGTACTGTTTCTGTAGCTGGTGACAGTCGTATCACTCCAATTGGAGCAAAGCTTCGCCATTATAAGTTGGATGAACTGCCGGGCCTCTGGGATGTGTTAATTGGCAACATGAGTTTTGTGGGGCCACGGCCAGATGTGCCAGGGTATGCGGACAAGCTTGTTGGAGATGATAGGGATGTACTGAAATTACGCCCGGGTATTACAGGACCGGCCACATTGAAGTATCGCCTAGAAGATGAGATGATTTCAGAGTATGTGGCTCAGAAACAAGCTGCGGGTGACATGCGCCCCATGCAAGAGATTGCCGTAGAGTATAATGATAATGTTATCTATCCTGACAAGGTGAAGATAAATTGCTACTATTACCGCCACTATTCTTTCGCCAAAGACATCCAGATGATTTTTTGTACGGTTTTAGGTAAACATATGAAGTATAATAATGAAATAATATAAAAATATGGCAAACAAACGTATTTATTTGTGCTTAGCACACATGAGCGATACGGGTTTAGAGCAGAAATATATAAAAGAGGCCTTTGATACAAATTGGGTAGTGCCTCTTGGCCCGAACGTGAACGGATTTGAAAAAGATCTGGAAGCGTTTGTTGGTGAAAACAAACGCGTGGTGGCTTTGTCTGCGGGTACTGCTGCTGTGCATCTTGGCCTTTTGAACTGTGGGGTGAAGCCTGGGGATGAGGTGATAGTGCAGAGCTTTACGTTTTGTGCGTCAAGTCACCCGATAACGTATCTGGGGGCTACACCGGTGTTCGTGGATTCGGAGAAGGATTCGTGGAATATGGATCCGGAACTGATGGAGGAGGCCATCAAAGACCGCATTGCCAAGACGGGCAAGGCGCCTGCGGCTATTGTGCCGGTGGCTCTGTATGGTATGCCATACCAGATTGACCGTATCATGGAGATTGCTAACAAGTATGGTATCCCTGTAGTAGAGGATGCTGCTGAAGGTTTTGGTAGCCGCTGGAATGGTCAGGTGTTGGGTACGTTTGGTAAGTATGGAGTTCTGTCGTTTAATGGTAACAAGATGATTACCACCTCTGGTGGTGGCGCCCTGATTACTGCCAACGAGGATGGGTGGCGTGAGATTATGATGTATGCTACCCAGTATCGCGAGAGCTATCCGTACTATCAGCATGAGAAGATAGGATATAACTACCGTATGAGTAACATCTGTGCAGGTATTGGCCGAGGCCAGATGACGGTGGTGAATGACCATATTGCACACCATAAGCACGTGCAGGCTCTGTATGAAGAGCTGCTGAAGGATGTAAAGGGCATCAAGGTGCACGGCAATCCTGACAGCCGCTATGACTCTAACTTTTGGCTGTGTACCATCACACTGGATGAGAACCTGAAGATTAAGGGTCAGGAGAATGCGTACAAGACCATCGTGACGGGTGCCGTGGGTGGTGCAGCCGGTGTGATTCATGCTGCAACAAGTGCACATACCGACTGTGAGCCTAACGCCAATGTGGAGGCTCTGCGAGTGCTGATGGATCAGGCTCAGATTGAGGCCCGTCCACTGTGGAAACCCATGCACAAGCAGCCGGTGTATAAGAATGCTCCTGCTTATGTGAATGGCGTGAGCGAGGCGTTGTTCAAGGTTGGCATGTGTCTGCCCGCAGGCCCGTATGTAAGCGATGATGATGTGAAATATATAGTGGAGACAATTAAGAGTGCTATCCAATAATACAAATACATTTTATGAATTGGTGAGAGCAGGGCTCTGGGAGAAGGATGCTCGACTCTCGCAATACGGGTCAATAGATTTCAATGAAATCATCCGATTGTCAGAAGAACAGTCGGTGGTAGGGCTGGTAGCGGCTGGTATTGAACATGTTGTTGATTTGAAGATACCACAGGATGTAGCTTTGCAATTTGTTGGACAAACTCTTCAATTAGAGCAACGGAATTCCGCAATGAATCATTTCATAGCAGAATTGATTGAAAAACTACGAAGCGCCAGTATTTATACGCTTCTACTGAAAGGACAAGCGGTGGCTCAAAGTTATGAAAGGCCTATATGGAGGGCGTGTGGTGATGTGGATTTGTTTTTAAGTCATGACAATTATGAAAAAGCAAAGGCTTTTTTACTACCTAAGGCTGATTCTTGCGAGCAAGAATGGAAAACATCACAACACTTGGGGATGACAATCGATGGTTGGACCGTAGAAATACATGGGAGTTTAAAAGGAAGTTTATCTCGCAGAATTAATAGGACTCTTGATGATATCAGAAAAGAGACTTTTTTTGAAGGGAAAGTACGATCTTGGATAAATGAGAACTCTCAGATATTTCTTCTTGAAATAAATAATGATATCATATACGTTTTTACTCATTTCTTGAATCATTTTTATAAAGGAGGAATCGGCTTACGACAGATTTGTGACTGGTGCCGGTTATTATGGACATATAAGGATTTGCTCAGTCAAGGATTGTTGGAGTCAAGGATAAAAAATATGGGGGTGATGAGCGAATGGAAAGCGTTTGGCGCATTTGCGGTTGATTATCTGGGTATGCCATCAGAGATAATGCCGTTATATTCACCTGACGTTAAATGGAAACGCAAGGCTGATAAGATAAGCTTATTTATTATGGAAGTCGGTAACTTCGGTCATAATCGAGATATGAGTTATTATCAGAAATCATTTTTTGTGCAGAAGTTTAAATCCTTTTGTAGGAAATGCGAGGATTTCTATCACCATTCAAAAATTTTTCCTTTTGATTCTACAAGGTTCTTTTCGCATATTGTTATTAAAGGCTTGAGAAGTGCTGTGAATAGAGAAGGTTGATGCTATGGTAATTGACAAGCAATTTTTAGATGGTTTGACTAGGCAAGCAAGGGCGAATATTCGTCTTAGGCAGAGTTTAGATTTGCGGAATAGTCCTGATGACTTGTCGCAAAGAATGTTAAATGCTTTGGAACCGGGAACATTTATGCCTATTCATAGACATAACAATAGTTCAGAAACATGCGTGTGTATTCGTGGGCACTTTGAAGAATACTTCTATGATGAGAATGGCAACCTCACGGATACCATAGATATGGTGCCAGATGGAGTGGTGCTGAATATCGAGAAAGGGCAGTGGCATAGCTTGAAGTGCTTGGAGTCTGGGACCGTGTTGCTTGAGGCGAAGGACGGTCCATATCGGCCCTTGGAGGAGGATGAGGTGATGCATGAGGGATGAGGCGTTATTGGCCTTATCGATGGGCGGCGACGACGGCATCGGCCCGACGGCCTGGCTCTATCGTATTATTTCTCTCAATTTGATTTTTTTTGAAAAATGAGATCGCCTGGATATTATGACTGAGTTTTTGTTTCGTTTTTTTCGACATCTATTATAGTTCTATGCTTCGTTGGATGTATAAAGCATTTTAGTTTGTCGGATGTGGGTGGGCGCTGGCTGTCTGTTCATGAGGAATGGACGGTTATCAAAGGCGATGAGGAGGTAAAGGAGTCTTACGACTATGGTGATACTCCTACGGAACAGTCGGCTTATCTTAGGTTTGCTAATGCCACGTTCGATATCCTGGAGAAGACCAAGTCTTCCTCTGTGGATTTGGCTTATTATGACCGGTTTTCTCCGATTAATCCTAAGACTCAGTCGCGAGTTTTGATGGAGATGACGGCGACGTTGAAGGTTTTGGGTGGAGGAGCGAGTTGGAAGGAGCTTTCTTATGGTGGGCTTGGAGGTGTATTATGATAGTGGGGTGTTGGAGGAAGATGGGGTTGAGGTGAGGAGGACGTGTTGGTTTGGGGGTGTGAGGAAGGGGTAGGGGGGAGGAGGCCTTTTTCATCGGCCTGTTTTATTTGAGATGAAGTTGTAACTACGGCTCTTTGCTAACTCTTTCTCGACAAATGGGGATAGAAAACTAACTAGAATAAACTAGTTTTTAATTGTGGATAGACGAGGAAATAAAGAAGGGGCCAGAACAGAATGAGTATTCGTGATTTATACTTTGAATAGATAATAGAGAAGATTATGCCTTTTGTAGACAATCCTGAATCAACATTTCGTTTAATTTCGTTAGTCGTTGGACGTCATCCCGTGTTGGGTGATCTCCGGCTTACATTTGATAATGATGGTATTTTTAGCCCCTCCCCGCAAATCTATACAACGGTTATCATCGGTGCTAATGGCATAGGGAAGACGTACATACTTAAAGTCATAATAGATGTAATTAATTACGTATATGAGCTGACACATTCGGAAACGACGCCTCGAAGCCTTGGCTATGAGTACGAAATAAGATATGGGTATAATAATCATGAGTTCACAATAAAGAATTTTTCTGATGACGGGATTGTCCACAGAAATACCAGGGTTGCGGAAAAAATGGTGTGCAAGATAGATGGCAATTCTGTTGGGATCCATGATTGTTTACTCCCTAATGTGGTCGTAGCTAGTGCTATGACGGTATCTGACAAATTTCCCGTAAAACCAGTTGGCGAAATGTACAGATATCAGGGCATAAGGAGTGAGAACTCACCTAGTACAACAGGAACCCGAACTTTGGTTAGAAAAACCGTTGAAGGACTTGTTCGATGCTTAAAGGTGAAGGGCGGCTATAGGGAAGAACTTGCATTGTTACTTGATGTTTTAGGATTCCAACGTGTTTTAAAGGTTAGATATCAGATTAAGTATAAGGAGGTTTTCCTTCGGGCGGATATGAATCCCGAGTTGCTGTGCGCTATCTTTGATAATAAGGGAAAGGAGTTTTTTCGAAACAGAGATTCCGAATTATGGGGGAAGCGCTATTTTGATAAAATGCGTAATGATAGAGAGTTATTGGAACGCATTTGCGAGTATTATAGACGTTTAAGTGGGACTCTGGATGTTAAACAGCCTCATCTATCAGTGGAATACGATGCTTTTCAAGAGGATATCGTACGTGATGCGGAAACATTACTACTTCTTTCACGACTTGACGTCGTCTCCTTTCCAGCTATTATTATTGCTAAACAGCGTCAGTATGATTTTGTAAATAGCAGTTCTGGAGAGACTCATTTGCTTTGCCAAATGATAGGCATCATGTCTGATATAAAAAAGGGTGGTTTGGTGTTGATAGATGAACCGGAAACCAGTTCACACCCTAATTGGCAAATACAGTATATTGGATGGTTGAAGAGTATCTTTCGAGAGTATAGCAGTTGTCACTTCATTATTTCCACGCATTCGCATTTCCTGCTTTCTGACTTAAATCCTGAAACGTCTACGATTATTGCTCTTGAGAGAACAGATGGGCGGTTGGAGAACATAGGTGAAGGGCTGAATACGTTCTGTTGGTCTACAGACGATGTGTTATATCGTGTTTTCCATGTTAGGAATACGAGAAACAGAGTTTTTGAAGAGAAGGTTGCAGATCTATATGACAGAATTAGCGGGGGCGATGAAGACAAGAATACAATTCGGTCAATAATAGCAGAACTCTCGAAATATCAATTGAGGCCAGAAGATCCGCTTAGTCAATTCCTTAATAAAGCATCAGAGTATGTTGAAACTATTTGATCCGGTTAGGTATACTCCTGACGAGAAGAGCTTTATTAACACAGCCTTAAAACCAAAGGGGGAAAAGGCGTGGGCGTGTGCAGAACCCACCGCAAGAGCAATTAAGCATCACATAAGTGAACATACAATTATTGCCCAGAAAGGCAGGTGTGCTTATTGTGAGAGGGTGTTGGCTGGTGGTGATGTCGAAATAGAGCATATCGCGCCTAAAAATGCTTACGAAGAGTTCACTTTTGAACCATATAATCTGGTCTCGTCATGTTCTTGTTGCAATGCCCCGGGGAATAAAGGACAAAAAAAGATTATTATAGCGCCCGTTAATAAGACTGCATATGACAATAATACTTTTTCTATTGTACATCCGTATTTTGATAATCCAGATGACCACATAAAGTATAAGGATCAAGACCGGACCATCTTTGATTTAAAGAGATGTTCTCCTAAGGGGATGGAAACTATAAAGCTTTTCAATTGGGATACATACTGGGCTTTGTTGAAACGATTGGAAATCGCTAGTATGAGACATCATTCTATAGATGCACTTAAACTGGCAGCAGAGATTGCAACGTATAAGTGATGTTGAATGCGCTTTCCCGTTTTGTTTATTTCGGTGGATTAATCGAGGTATTGTAACACAAGGTTTATATTTAAGTGTGATTATGGCAACTAATTTAGAAAGATTCCGAAAAGAGATTGAAAGCTTGCGTGTTGATGGTTTGTTGCTAAAGTGTGGGCTATACAATGAAATGGGGATTCCATATTCAGATAAGGAGCTTGAGAAATATCCCGAGGAGAAGGTCCGGCAGATTAAGAGCGCAACGTTTAAAGATAAATACCAGAAGTGGTATAACGCGTCTCTTGCTATTATCAAACAACTGATTCCTGATAGGGTTATGGATTTCACCACCATCTATCACCATGAAACGAAAAAAGACAGGGGGCTTTTGACCTTTGGGATTGAAGACTATATCTTGGGATTATCTCTGAGACACTTATCTCCAGAAGAGAATCATTCGTTAATTCAAAGAAAATTCGATCTCCAGTATCAAATGGTGTGCTCTCTCTCTGATAGGCTTGATTCATCTCTCTTCGAAATAAAGCAGTTGTTAAAATCAGATCTGTTCGATTCTGAGATTGATGCGGCCGCAATGTTAGCACAAAGAGGTTTTCTACGTGGCGCTGGCGCTATATGTGGTGTTGTTCTTGAGAAGCATCTTAAAACAGTTGCGGTGTCCCATAATTTACGTGTTTCAAAAAAGACGCCGACAATTAATGACTTGAATGAACTCTTGAAGAATAATAGCATTATTGATGTTGCTCAGTGGCGCCATATTCAGTTTTTGGGAGACCTCAGGAACTTGTGCGATCATGATAAAACAACGGAGCCAACGAGCGATAACTTGGAAGATCTCGTATCCGGTGTAAAGAAAGTGATTAAGACCGTTTATTGAGTTGGGGTGGTGCTCGTCATATTTCGGCCTTTTCGGTGAGCGTCGACGACGGCATCGGCCCGGCCGAGAATTGGTCATGGAGGAGTGCGGATGTTGTTGCCTTTATCATTGGCTAGTTTGATGTGACGAGCCATAGGATCAGAAGAATTGTCTAGGCGCGGTGTTATAGGGATGCAATGAAGGAGTGTTGCCGCTACAACACTCCTTCAAGATGGTCAATCAGAACGCCTATTTACCAGAATCGTTCTGATTGTACTTCGGACGGTCTCCGCCATGATTTTCCTTGTAGGTGGCAATCCTCTGGGTCTCCCAGTCTTCCGCAGCGCTGCGCGTTGTCATGTTCCCGACTTTGTGAATCGTTGTGAAGTCCATCCCTTCTGCACGGTGTTCGGATTCTCTACGATTCAGATCGTTTGTTATGCCAACATAAACAACTCTGTTTCCATCGCGAAGTTCATATTTATAAGTATCTCTACTCATAACTTGAATGTTCTTTTTCGAGGGCTTACCCAAGGCCCTCGGGTTTAACATCGGATTGGGCTATCCGTTTTTTAGCAATTCATCTCGGCAATTACAACCGCCGAGATTGATTGGAAGAACTACCAAAGAATATCTTTGGGGTCTGTTGCGCTGACCAGGGGGCCTCTCACGTAAAAGACTGCATCAGGTTTGCAGTTGCAGTCATGACAGAGCGGGACGATGTACCATCTATTGGTGATGTAATCCACCAATTGAACATGGGCGCCGTCTGTGGCTTTGGCTGGGTAATTAGGACAGTCAGTTCTATGGCAGTAGCCAGCAGATAATCCTGTCGCTTCTTCCCAATACCTAATCCAGTTACCGGGTCTGCTTCCTTCTTGTAAATTACGTACTTTATAGATACTCATAATAATACAATTGGGGGGTCCTGTTATCTGAACAGTACAGCCGAGCTTTACTCTACCGGGTGATACCGACACTCTGGAACGTTTCACCAATTCTATTATTGTCAACAATGATACCGCGCTTGTAATATTTGAGCAAAAACCACAAATATTGCATGCGTTATGGTTTTTAGTGGCGAAAACAGCGTTTAATTTTTGTGAAATTCGGAAATTTCGTGTCAATCTGTCAGTCGCGACTGGCGCTCGCTAATCACACCATCAGCTTCTGCCATTTTGTCAGAAATTTGAATAAAATCCAAATTTTTCTCTTCTATATAAAATATAATTTGTATTTTTGCAGCCTGAATTTGAGCAAAAGTCACAAAATTTAATCATGATAACAAACTTTACCGCAGAGAATTATAGGTCTATAGACGAAAGGGTAGACTTGTCGCTTGAGGCTTCCACGGCTATCAAAGACATGGACAACAGGGGTTATTCCACTGTTGCTGGTCTTCGTGTTTTAAATGCTACGGCCTTTTATGGTGCTAATTCTAGCGGAAAATCGAACCTATTCAAGGCTGTGGCACGGATGCGGAGCATGATTTTGAACTCTGTTAGACTAAATGCCGGGGAGGAATTGCCTTATGATCCATTCTTGCTTTCTGACAAGCCCATGCGACCCACACGGTTCGAAATGTCTTTTGTGGATGGAGCCGACAAGTTTTGGTATGGGTTCAGTTATACAGCAGAACAAATTGTAGAGGAGTGGCTGATTGCTAAATTCCCCAAACGCTCCATGAAAACTTTGTTAAGACGCACAGCGTCAGAGTTGGTGATAGACGAACAGAATTTTACAGAGGGTGTAGCTATCAAATCGGGAAGCATTCCATTGAACGATAATCGCCTTTTTGTCTCTCTTGCTGCACAGTTAGGCGGCGTAATCTCCAAAAGAGTGATTGAGTGGTTTTTGACAAAACTGAGTTCGGTTTCCGGTTTACGTGACCGTTCCTATATGAGATATACGCGCGAGGCTTTACATACGAATGAATCGTATAAAGACGAGATTCTTCACTTTATTACTTCAATGGATCTTGGTTTTAGTGCCGTAAAGACGGAGCAAGAAGATGTTGACCAGATGATTTTGCCCAAGGGCATTCCGTCGGAAGTGATAGCCTCTTTGAGGGAGCATCCTTTTATTTCAGCAACGACCATACATAAGAAATACAATGCTGCCGGAGAAGAGGTGGGCGAAGTGGAGTTTGATATTGACGAGAAGGAGTCGGACGGTACAAAGAAACTGTTCAACATGGCAGGACCCATTGTTGATACACTAAAAAAAGGCAAAACGCTGTTTGTGGACGAACTGGATGCCCAGTTACACCCGCTATTGACACAGAAGGTAGTAAACCTTTTTAATTGCCCGGAACTCAACGTGAATGGGGCACAATTGATTTTTACTACACATGATACTAATCTATTATCGAAGAAGTTGTTGAGGCGAGACCAAGTGATGTTTGTAGAGAAGGACACATGTGCGATGACCCACCTAACACCGATGATGAGTATTAAACTGGAGAACGGGGCCAAACCTAGGACGGATAGCAACTATGAGAAGAACTATTTAGAGGGGAAGTACGGAGCCATTCCGTATTACCATTCTGATTTTACCGCATGTGAAGATTAATTAAAAGAAAGGAGGTTCAGACCACAATGCAGCCGGTATATATAGACCTACACATTCATACGTCGAAAGATGCTAACCACTTGAACGCAGACTACGATGTGGCAGAACTGGTCAGTCAGATAAAACGACAGAACGGTGATTCCCCGTTTATGATTTCGCTGACCGACCATAACACCATTAATAAGGCTGCGTATATGAAAGCCAAAGGGTTGGGTATCAATCTGATTCTGGGTGCAGAACTGCACATCCAGAACAAGGAAGACGTGAAGTCGTATCACTGCCACATTTACTTTAATGTGCCCATTGAGGAGGAGGTGATAGATAAACTGAACGCCATTCTGGACAAACTCTATGAGAACAAGCTTCCCAACAGGGAAGATCCAGACACGCCAGACATACAAAAGATCATTAATCACTTCGATGAGTATGATTTTATCCTCTTGCCGCATGGCTCACAACAGCACGGTGCATTCAACTACAGCATAGGACCTGGGGCTAATCTGGACAATGCCATCAACAGGAGCATCTACTACAACCAGTTTGACGGCTTCACGGCCAGAAGTACCAAGGGAGTGGAATTGACCCGTGAATACTTTGAACGTTTGGGTATTGCTGCATTTATCAATCTGGTGACATGCTCGGACAACTATGTACCCAGTCAATACCCGAAGACCCATAGCGGAAATCCAGATGATGACTTTGTGCCCACATGGATGTTTGCTGAACCAACGTTTGACGGGTTGAGGTTGTCGTTATCGGAGAGTACCCGACTGGTGTATAGCAACGAAAAGCCAGTGAGGAAATCTGACTACATCGGTCACGTCAGGTTGCAGAATGAGCATATTGATGTGGACGTGGAGTTGAGCGAGGGTTTGAATGTTGTGATTGGCGGCTCATCATCTGGCAAGACCCTGTTTGTGGACTCTGTGGTGAATGCCATCAAAGGCAAGTTTGCGGGATCAAAATATGTGGCTCGTTATGGCGTGGACAAGATGAACGTGGTGAACCCCAGCGGTATGACACCATACTATATTTCGCAGAACTTTATTGCTGAGAACATCTCCGACAACAACGAGAAAAGCATAGACAAGATAGAGATACTGCATAACATATTCCCTGCCGACGATGACTTGAACCAGAGTATTACGGCGGCACTGAACAGACTAAATGAGGTTATCAGCGATATGATGCAGCAGGTGGAGACTATTGAGAACTGCGAACTGACACTGAATGCAATACCGAATCCTGGGCAATTGGTGGTGACTGGGCCGCTTAAGAAGAATGCCATCAATGTGTTGCAACCCAAGGAGGCAGAAATCGCTGCTGTGAAATATACCGATACGCAGCAGGAAAAAGACCTAGAAGCCTTGGAGCGAATCAGGACATTCTTGGATTATAATCCGTTGGTGGATGACGCCAACGATGAGGTGGCTTCCATTATTAGGAAACTGACACATGCCGCCAAAGCTTGGGAATTGTTTGATGACGTGGCGGGTATTGTGAAGCAACACAAACAGGCAGTTGATAAAAACCTGATAGAGGAAATGGGTCAAAAGCAGAACCGCATTACAAACAAGGAGAACCTGCTGACGACCGTAGGAACGTATGTTAAGGCGCTGCTTAAATTCATGGAATGTAAGCGTGAGTTGATAGGAATGAATTTTACCCTAAAAACCAAAGAAGTGGAGGCCAGAGGGCATAAGTTGTCTGTCATCAATAACTTCAAGTTTGACGAACGTGTGTTAATTGACGCCCTGAGACACTATCTGAGGTCTGATGCCGGCATCAATGCCATTGCGGATGTGACGCCGTGGAAACTCCGTAAAGAGTATTTCAAGGGCAATATGAACATTGATTCGTACACTGAACTTGGCCAGAAAGTATATGCGTGGCTGGCGGATTTGAACAAGCAGACATACAAGATAGTGACGAAGGATGGTAATGACTTCAACAGCCTAAGCCCAGGATGGAAGACTGCCATTTTGTTGGACTTGATTCTTGGTTATGCCAAAGATACGGCACCCATTATCATTGACCAACCGGAAGACAATTTGGCAGTGAAGTACATCAACAGTACACTGACAGAAACCATCAAGGATGTGAAATGGAACAAGCAGGTGATTATGGTAAGCCACAATGCTACCATTCCGATGATGGCTGACGCACAAACCATTGTGGTATGCGAGAACGATGGCAATAAGATTACCATCCGTTCTGCTGCACTGGAAGGGAATGTTTTTGGTCAGAAGGTACTGGACTATATTGCTGACCAAACCGATGGCGGCAAGACAAGCATCAAAAAACGTGTAAAGAAGTATAACTTTAAGAAATATAACTAAGGATATGAAGCTGAAATTTGAAAAGACTGAAGGTGGCGACATAGCCGCCTATATCCTTGACGACAAGGATCAACTGGATTTCTCGTATGTGAGAATGATTGGCGCCCTACTGGAGGGGCAGCCATTGGAGTGCGAGTTTTCAGATGATATGACTCCGGAGGAAAGGGAGCAGATAGAGAACCTGAATACGGCTATCTATAATAAAATTCATATGGACGAGAATGGAAATCCACGTCTGTTTTAAGGCAATAGGAATCAATAAAAAAGAAAGGACATGAGATCAATGATTGTTGTTTACACATAACGAATAAAGACCCTCCGAGGCGGTGAACACGCTGATGTTCGCTGCCCGGGGATGTATTAAATATATAAGTACAAGCGGCGAACGTCGGAAGAAAATTCTGGTGTTCGTCGTTTTTTTTGTTACCCGTGACCAAAAAGGCAGCAAACTCCGCTTCAATAGAGGTGTAGTCGAAAGGCTACGAAGTCTAATAGGTTCTCGATGGTGTGGCAGGCGGCCACAAACTGCTAATAGCGCATTGAATGTACCTTCTGTGATAGCAGCGGATAAAATGTACCCCCTGTATCACTTTCAAATGTACCGCCCATAGCGGAAACAAATGTACCGGTGTAATAAGCAAGCATTTTTTGTACTTTTTTTCGTAGAGTTGTTTGTACATTACACTGGCAAATTGACGGGGCGGCTCCCATCGGCCTTCATCATCGGCCTTTTCGGTGGGCGGCGACGACGGCATCGGCCCGATTGATTGGCGGTTCCTTTTTGGTCGGCGGGGTCTGTCGGATGGTAAGCATCCGATAAACGACGTCTATTAGTTTTATAAGGTGTCTGTGCTCCTGAATATGTATAAATCTATAGATTTTTAAAAAATATTTGCGAAATCTATAGATTTCTTTAATTTTGCAAAAAAGAACTGAAATGATAGAGCGCACTCCACAATTGACAGTAAAAACTCTTCAGACTGCGGTTAGCATGATGAAGGATCCCCAAGTCAGATCACTTCTTGACCCCATTAACGAGCGTTATATGTATTGGTCTGAAGTGAAGTATCGGCCGAGGCCGGAGAAAATGACGGCGGAAGAGTTATGGGCAATGGTTGTATTGTCCAGGCAGATGCTCGGTGTATATATGTGGCCAAAGTATAACGTGCTGGTTACGGTAACTAACCAGATGCAGCGGCTTTGCCATGAGTTTGATATGAACTTTGGCGGATCCTGGGGGAGTAGTGCAGCTATACCTGATCAGGATCGTGAAAAATATCTTGTGTCATCTCTGATGGAAGAGGCAATTTCGTCGAGCCAAATTGAAGGGGCTTCTACTACGCGAAGGGTGGCAAAGGATATGTTGAAGCGGAACGTTTCACCCAAGACGCGCTCGGAGCAAATGATCTTCAATAACTATATGGCAATCCGCTTTATTGTCGATCATAAGGATGATCCTATGTCAGAATCGCTCTTGCTGCAGATTCACCGTTTGATGACAGAGAACACGCTTAACAATCCTGAAGAGTGCGGCCGCTTTAGGATAGATGATAATGTCGTGGTGCAGAATAGCATAACAGGGGAAATTGTTCATACGCCACCTTCTTATGCGGATATCCCAGCGTTTGTTAGCCGCCTTAACGATTTCGTAAACAAAGACGAAGATGGCGCGTTTATACACCCGATAATCAAGGCCATCACGGCGCATTTTATGTTGGCATATATTCATCCATTTGTGGATGGGAACGGGCGTACGGCAAGAGCCTTGTTTTATTGGTATATGCTCAAGAAGGGTTATTGGCTAACAGAGTATTTATCCATTTCACGTGTTATTTACAAAACGAAAAGCGCATATGAGAATTCATTCTTATATGCAGAAAGTGATCGAAGGGATATCGGCTATTTTCTCTTATATAACTTAAGGGTCTTGGATGTGGCATTTAAGGAGTTGCAGTCTTATATCCAGCGCAAAATCGCTCAGAAGCAGAAGGCTGTTGACTTCCTCCGTCTGGGTTTTTTGAACGAGCGACAAGCAGCCATTCTGGCTATGGTAAGGGATGACCCTAAGATTGTTCTTTCTATCAGAGAAGTCTGCTCAAAGTTCCAGGTGAGTCAGCCTACCGCAAAGTTGGATATTGACAAGTTGGTAGAACGGGGTCTGCTGGAAAGGATATCGGTAAATGCGAAGCAGTATAATTATGTTAAAGGTGGTTGCTTTGACGATATCGTGAAATAATGTGATAGCCGCGGAACAGATTACGAAATAGCATGAAACACATTCTCAGAATCCTCCTCCTCGCGCTCACCCTCCTGGGCGCGTGCACCAAAGGGGGGCAAAGCGATACGCCTGGCGGGAGTGCGCTGGAGGTCGATGACCCGGAAGGGAGGCTCATGGTGAGCGCAAGCCGTATCGAGGTGTCCCCGGAAAGGCCGACGGCCAATCTCTACGCCACCTACATCAACTCGAAGGGGCTCTATGACCCCAGCGCCATCACCGTGGAGCCCTATGTCCCGTCGGTGACGGACGGCAACCATGCGGTCTTCACCCTCGGTGTGGGCACCTACACAGTGCGGGCCGGTAAACTAAGCCTCTCCGTGACGGTCACCCTGAA
>JAEEGK010005811.1_pt1 | contig 29817 bp, 22 predicted proteins | sample 8958771 | NCBI WGS metagenome assembly JAEEGK01 (sample SAMN16246547, study PRJNA631951) | gut metagenome | biome: gut microbiome; feature: rumen; material: SC-attached | host: Bos | place: Iran: Karaj | collected 2018-10 | reverse complement strand
AACGGCACGCAATGTTACAGCCCGGGCACACCGGCAGGTGTATACGCCCAGAAACTGCCTTGCCGCTTCCGAAGCACGGATGATTGTTTGATATTTCAGAAAAGCTCTTCGCCATAAAAACTCCAGTTCAGCCTATCAAGATACTGACTTAATAGGTAAATAGCTTAAAAAATTTGGGATTGTCTACAAGTATTGTCATGCTGAATTTATTAGCCTTCGGCGGCTTTCAGCTCAGCATCTGCATAGAGATTCCGAACCAAGTTCGGAATGACGGTATTGCAAAAGCTTAATAGACAGCCCCATCCACTAAATTAGTTGTCGCTGAAAAGCGGTGTGCTCAAGTAGCGGTCACCTGAATCTGGCAGAAGCACTACAATAGTCTTGCCCTTGTTTTCAGGGCGTTCTGCAAGCACGCGTGCAGCTTTTAACGCTGCGCCAGAAGAAATGCCCACGAGGATTCCTTCGCTTCTTGCAAATGTGCGGCCTTCTGTAAAAGCATCATCGTTTTCAACAGTGATGATTTCATCGTAAATCTTTGTGTTCAAAACATCTGGAATGAAGCCTGCGCCGATGCCCTGAATTTTGTGCGGACCGGCTTCGCCTTTTGAGAGAACCGGGCTTGTAGCTGGTTCAACAGCAACAATCTTTACGTTCGGATTCTGCGATTTAAGATATTCGCCAACGCCTGTCAATGTTCCGCCTGTGCCAACACCTGCTACGAAAATATCAACTTTTCCGTCTGTCTGCTTCCAGATTTCTGGGCCGGTTGTCTTTTTATGGATTGCAGGGTTTGCAGGGTTTACAAACTGACCAAGAATGATGCTTCCCGGTGTGCTCTTCTGAAGTTTTTCTGCCTTTGCGATTGCACCCTTCATGCCTTTTGCGCCTTCTGTCAAAACAAGCTCTGCGCCATAAGCCTTAAGCAGGTTGCGGCGCTCAACGCTCATCGTTTCAGGCAATGTAAGCACAGCCTTGTAGCCTTTTGCAGCAGCTACTGAAGCAAGACCGATTCCGGTGTTGCCAGATGTCGGTTCGATGATTGTTGCTCCTGGCTTCAAAAGCCCTTTCTGCTCTGCGTCTTCAATCATTGCAAGCGCGATGCGGTCTTTCACGCTTCCGGCCGGATTCAAATATTCAAGCTTTGCAAGAATTTTTGCGTTCTTGATGCCAGCTTTGTTAGAATAGCCGTTCAGCTGCAAGAGCGGCGTATTTCCGATTAATTCCAATGCATTCTGTTTAATATCACTCATGGTTTTCCTCCAAAATATTACCTAGTGTCTTAATAGGTTTTGTATAATTATTTATAATCCGAATAACCTACTTTGTCAATAGGTTTGAATTTTTTTTATTCGGAATAAACAGCTTAAAATGAGAATCTAATTCTAAGATTGAACTGTGTTTCAGTACCAGATGAAATTACAGCTTTCTTCTTAAAATAATTAAGGTAATGTCATCTTTTAAGGCGGCAGAATTTCTGAATGCAGCCAATGTGTCTGTGATATTGGCAACCTGTTTTCTTGCAGGCAGATCTGCATTCTGTTTTATTGCGGCTATAAAGTTTTCTTTGCCGAAAACTTCTTTAAGTTCATTTTCTGTGTCTGTAATTCCGTCTGTGTACAAGATAAGCTCATCACCGGGATTCAGCTCAACAAACTGAGACTGATAGCAGGTCGGCATATCATTCATTCCGATTGCACCAAACGAAGCGGGCAGCCGTTCAATGTAGAAGCACTCCTTGAGGTCCTTTTTGTACACAACCGGATAAGGATGGCCGGCATTTACAAGTTCAAGTTTGTTTCCGTTTATTCTAATGAGAATGCCTGTGAGATAGTTCTTGATTTCGCCTTTTTCCTGAATAATACGCGAATTTATGCGCTCAAGCATTTCAGCCAAATCACTTTCGGTGTCCTTGTAAAATTCCTGGTGGATTATATTCTTTACAAGCATTGTTACAAGACCTGAAGCAAGACCGTGCCCCGAAACGTCAAAAATGCCTACGCCGTCGATATTTCTCTGTCTGTGATATACATCAATCATGTCTCCGGAAACAGCAGCCATCGGCAGGTTGTAGTAAGCAAGTTCCCAGTTTTCAAATTCGATTGGTTCACGCTTAAAAAAGCTTTGCTGAACGATCGAAGCAAGCTTCATTTCAGTATTAAGAAATTCGTTTCTGTTTTCAAGGTTCTTTTCGGTTTTAAAGACAATCATCGTAAAAACCATAACCATTGTGAATATGGCGAATATTGCAATGGAAATATTTGTATAGCGTATGATTTTAAAAATCGAAGATGACAGTGAGTTATAAGCCGGCGGAAAATTCATATTTTCGAATAATATGAAAATAAGGCTTGTAATTGTTGAAATAGGGACAGAAACTTTGAAGTTATTCACAAAAAAGAGGAAGGGCAGCAGACCCATCAAAAGAATAAAGTAATAAAAACCGCAGTAAGAACCAAGATAATAAGACGCCAAAACCTGATGGACTATAATTTCTGTGATGAGCAGAGTATACGGAATAATGAGCGAGTTGAATTTAAAAGTAAACGCAACTAAAAATGCAAAAATTGAAATACTGACAATATTATAGTAGAAAAGTGGATAAATCTTAAGAAAAAAAGCAAAACCAAATACCACCAGATGGTAAACAAGCGAACAAAGCGAAGTAATCCAAAATAGAATTTTTGTGCGCTGCTGTGATGATGCAAAATTAAAATTCATATAATCCATAAATTAATTATACACCAGAAATTTCTGTATTTCCATAAAAATCAGCAGGGCACATTAATGGAGTGTTTCAGCGTTTTACGCTACGTAAAGATGTGCGGTGCGTCTAATTCATCAGCTTTTTGAAAAACTCACATTCATCGTCATTGCAGACGGCAGCTTCCGGCAGAACCGGGTCGCAGTGGAAGACATGCCACAGTGGTTTTTCTTCTGTGCCGTAGCAGCGGAATTCATAGCGGACACCGGCTGCTTTCAGAGCGTCTGTAATAAACGGCGCCTGCTGCTTAAGAGCGTCTCCGAGAGAGGTCATAACAAAGGCCGGCGGAAATTTCTCAGTAATATTGGCAGTAGCGTCAATCAGCTGAAGTTCTTTTGGAGTTCCGCCGTCAGGCATCATCATTTCTATAAGGATTGCCGCTTCTTTGTCAGTTTCAATTCCGAAGTCCGGCTTATATTTTCCGCAGTTAAGAGCAACGCCTTTAAGTGTAAGCGGCTTTTTTCTGATAAACGGAAAATTTTCTGCATATGCTTCATTTGTCAGTGCAGATGCATAAAGCGTAAGAATATGCGCACCGGCAGAATCTCCGGCGGCAAAAACATTCTGCACATCAAATCCATATTGTTCTGCATTACCGCAAATCCAGCGGAACACAGTTTCTGTGTCTTCAAGCGAAGCCGGAAACTTTACTTCCGGAGCAAGTCTGTATGAGTAGTTCACTACGGCAAAGCCGCGCTGTGCAAGTTTCATGCTGTAGAACTGGTACACGTCTTTGTCGCCGTAAACCCAGCCGCCGCCATGAACAATCACAATTACCGGAAGTTTTTGCATCGTGCTGCCTGTTCCAGCTGATTTTGGACGGTACACGTCTAACAGCTGCCATTTTCTGAATTTTTTGTCAGCGCCGTAAATAATGTTGTCAAAACGAATTATATTGTCAGGTGCCGTCTGCCCTGCATCCCGTTTTGCGTCGGCTGAACCGAACCACTTTCTAATCTGCTTAGCCGCGTACTTATGCCTGAGCTTCTGTTTTAAACTGATTTTTGCCATAATTGCCGGATTCCTTTAAAACAGTATAAGGCATTATTCTGGATATTGCAAAAATCTTAAGTCTCTTGAACTGTACGCAGCTTGTAATATTCGCCGTGTTTTTCCATAAGCTCGCCGTGCGTGCCCTGTTCGGCAATTCCGTGATCGGTTACAACGGCAATTTTGTCAGCATTTTTTATTGTAGAAAGCCGGTGCGCAATCACAAGGGTTGTACGGCCTTTCGCAAGCTCGTCAAATGAATGCTGAATCTTAATTTCTGTTGCTGTGTCTAAAGCAGAGGTTGCCTCGTCCAAAATCAGAATCGGCGGATTCTTCAAAAAACATCGTGCAATTGAAACGCGCTGCTTCTGTCCGCCGCTAAGTTTAATTCCGCGTTCACCGACGATTGAATTGTAGCCGTTCGGCATGAGCATGATGTCGTCATGGATTTCTGCGCGGCGGGCGGCGGCTTCAATTTCTGCGTCTGTTGCGTCAGGCTTGCCGTATGCAATATTGTCGCGGATTGTACCGGCGAACAAAAATACGTCCTGCTGTACAATGCCGATCTGGGCACGAAGCGACTGCTTCTTGATTTTTCTAATGTCTATGCCGTCAAGACTTATTTCGCCGCCAGTGATTTCGTAAAAGCGCGGAATCAAATTGCAGATTGTGGATTTTCCGCCACCGCTTGCACCTACCAGTGCGAATTTTTCACCGGCATGAATGTCAAGATTGACGCCGTCCAAAACAGGAAAATCATCTGTATAAGAGAATGAAACATTTTTAAAGCTAATGTTGCCGCGTGCGGAGAGAATTTCTACGGCGTCGGGTGCGTCACTTGGTTCTGGCTCTGTGCGCATAATTTCAATAAAGCGGTTGAAGCCTGCCATGCCGGTTGAGAATTGTTCAACCAGAAAGTTCAATTTTCCTATTGGGGCTCTGAAAGCTGCAACAAAGAGATTTGCCGCAACAAGGTCGGGCAAAGTCATTTTTCCTTTTATAATGAAATAACCGCCTACGGCAAGCACAACAAGCGAAAGCAGATTATTGCAGAATTCAATATTAGAAAAGAATTTTCCCATATATTTAAAGCGCACCTGCTTTGCCGCGCTGTACTGCCTGTTATAAACGTCAAAACGCGCGCGCTCAAAGTCTTCATTTGTAAAGCCCTTTGTAACGCGTATGCCGGAAATGCTTGATTCAAGGCTTGCGTTTACTTCAGCGGTAGTTTCCTTTACTTTGGTAGAAGTGCGCGAAAGATTACGGCGCGAAACAATGCCGATTGCAATCATAATAGGAAGCACAACAATAACAACAATAGCAAGCTCCCAGCGGATATGCAGCATCATTATAAAAGCACCTATGAGATTAAGCATTGCAATGGTAAAATCTTCAGGACCGTGGTGCGCAAGTTCTGTAATCTCAAAAAGGTCGGTGGTCGCCCGCGACATGATTTTGCCTGTCCGGTGCGTGTCGTAATAGCTGAACGGCAGCTTTTCAAGATGGTCAAAGACATCGCGCCTCATATCCTGCTCAACGCGGTTTCCAAAAACGTGACCCCAGTAAGCTACAAAAAAGTTGCAGCACTTATGAAGGCAAAAGCCCGCAAGCAGCACTGCGACCAGAATCAGAAAAGTGCGCAGCTCGTGGTTGGGAATAAGCGTGTTCAGCGCATAGCGCGAGAACATTGGAAACGCAACATCGATTGCCGCCATAAAAACTGCACATGCCATGTCAGCAGCAAACAGTTTCCAGTGCGGCTTATAATAAGCAAAAAAGATTTTGAGCGGATGTTTTGAATAATCCATCGTTTAGGGTTACTCCTTTGCTGCTACATCTCCTGCTGTAATTTTACGCGCAATGTAAACGAACGGTGTGTCGAGGAGGCTTGTAACAATGTAGATAACATAGCACGCTGCCGTAATTGAAACAAGTTCGCGGAATGTGTAAATGCCTGAAAAAGCGCCGAAGTTGAAAATTACGATGTTTACGAACTGAGAAACGAGCGTAGAAAAGTTGTTGCGGAACCAGAGCATTTTGCTATGGCTGCCGGTCTTTTTTTCGGTAAGATTCCACCATGCGTGGTAAAGCTGAACGTCAATCCATTCTGAAACTGCGTAGGCAATAAGGCTTGAAAGCAGCATACGCGGTGTGTTAGAGAACAGTCCTTTGACAAAACCGCTTGCCCAGTCGCTTTCTGCAGGAATGTAATGAACCCACAAAAACGAAAGCACGATAAACGTAAGGCTTGTAAAGATTCCGGCAAGCACGCCTTTTGAAGCTTCTTTTTTGCCGTAGATTTCGCTTAAAATGTCAGTGGCAAGAAATGTAGCCGCAAACAGTGTATTGCCCAAAGTCTGGTCCATACCGAAAGCATGAACTACAATTGTAACTTCAATGTTTGCAAAAACTGTACAGATTCCAATCCAGGCGAAAAGTCCGCCCTTGCCAAAGATTTTCATAAAGGCGATTGTGCCGCCAAATGAAATTAGAAGAGTGATGATAAGAAATAATTCATTCATTTTGAAACCTCCTTGACAGAGAGATTTCCAATCGTAAATAAATAGGCTGCACGCATTTCAGCGGCTTTTACGTTTACCTGGTTTTGTTTAACGACAGGAAGGTCTTCGAACTGTCTTATGAATTATCAGTGAGAGAATTTATCAAATTTAAAGATGAAGTGCAACACCCGCACACGGGATTATTTCTGCAAATCAAGCTGGTAAATTCCAACTTTAAGCTTTTCAAACAGCTCTTTGTCTGGTATAGGACGGCCGAATAAATAGCCCTGTATCTGTTCGCAGCCGTTTTCTTTAAGAAACTGATAAGCTTCTTCAGTTTCTACGCCCTCGGTGAGCGTGCTCATTCCAAGCTCTTTTGCAAGTGTAATTATGTTTCTGAGAATTCTTTGTGCTTTTTCATTGCCTGAAAAACCGCTCAAAAATTTCATGTCGATTTTCATCATGTCAAAGTCATATTCTTTCAGAACGTTCAAGCCTGAATAACCTGCACCAAAGTCGTCAAGCCAGAGAGCATATCCGTTTGTTCTGAATTTTCTGAGTATTTCTTTGAGCTTTTCATCATCATAAGACAGTGTACTTTCAGTAACTTCAATATGAATAAGCTTTTTGTCTATGCCGTATTTCTGAAGGCATTTTTCAACGTCTTCGGCAAGATTGATTGAGTCAAAGTCAAGTTTAGAAAAGTTGAGCGATACCGGAACAAGTGTAAGCCCATGCTCCTGTGCATAAACAAAATTACGGCAGACTTTTTCTACAATGTACATGTCCAGCTTATAAATCTGGTGATATTCCTCTAAAGTCTGAATAAAATCAGCAGGAGAAAGAAAGCCGTATTGAGGATCGTCCCAGCGTGCAAGAGCTTCGAGTCCGCACATTTTTCCGTTTGCTGTATTTATTACCGGCTGATAATAAACCTTGATGTGCGCGTTCTTTATGGCATTGTCAATATTGTTGATGATGTACTGCTTTTTCTGGAAATTGCTTGCCATCGAATTGTCGTATTCGCAGTAATCGTTGTTATAATGCTTTTTGATTGTGTAGCAGGCATATCTTGCATGGTCGCAGGCAATAAGCGGAAGACATTCCCTGTTTTCCGGCTTATAGGCACCAACCTTCAGCCCAAGTTTGATGTCATAGTCCATACCTATCATGTTGCGCCGAATAGTCATCAGTTTTTCTTGAACGGCTTCATTCTTTGTGAGAACTACAAAATTGTCGTTAGAAAAATGTGCAACAAGAGAATCTTTAAATACTTTTTCTATCATGTCGGCAAAGTTCTTTAAGAAAACATTTCCTTCCCAAAAGCCGTATTTTTCATTCAGAATCTTGAAATTCTCAACATCAAGAAAAAGGAAAATCAGCTTGTCTATATCCGTAGTTTTGTTATTGATAAGCTCAAGTGCCTGACTCCGGAAATACTGCATATTCGCAATGCCTGTGACTTCATCGCTTATAGCAAGCTTCATCAGAATGCTTTGGGCATGTTCAAGCTTTTCGTCTTTCTGCGCTTCTGTAAATTTCTGGCGGTAGGCGTTTATCGCGCTCATAAGAATGCTGATAAACACAATCGAAAGATTTATTTTAGTTGCATAAGTTGCAGGCAGAAAATAATCACATATAAAGAAGAAAGCGCTGTAAGTTCCGCCTAAAAGCAGAATTGAATATATTGGACGCCACACAACAAAGCAGAAAACAAAAATGGTCATCGTCATAAGCGTTATGAACTGCTCGCCTTTTTTGTAGTCCATAATCGAAATATAGATACCGAATACTATAGAGACAATCGAAAAAATGTATTTGAGCGTTTCCCAAACTTTTCTGTTTGAGCTTTGTTTTTTGAGATGTCTGACTGAATAAATGAAAAGTGCAAGTGCTGAAACGAGCAGCACAGAATAGCAGCTAAGGTGAGTTGTAAACCAATGAACCGTGCGTTTGGTTTCGGGAGAAAATTGTCTTGCAACTACATTTGCTATCATGAACAGTTCAAGCAGAATTACAACAATAGAAACGTAAATGCTTGATTTGATATTTGATTCGTCAAAATACTTGTTGATATAATCAGAATGTCTGTCTGTTCCGAGGAAGTACTTTATTTTTTCAAGTGTCTTCATACTTTTTTATTATAAAACGTTTTTTATAAAAAGAAAATTTTTTTCTGCTGCATTTTCCCGTTTTCTTCCAGCGTAAAAAAAATTGCTTTACAATCTGTGGTGGCAGTGTTAGATTTAATAAAACTACTTAGGGAAATTTTCTTATGGAAGACGAATTTATAGACAGCTCCTTTTTTTCAGAGGATTTAAAAGACACAACTCCAGCTCATGTGAGAAAGACAGGACTTGAAAACAGCTTTAACGAAAGACAGGTTGGTTCTATTGCAATTCCAGTTGAATCAGTAAGCAGCTTAGCAAGTCTTGATGTTGTAATCGAGATGTTTGAGCAGCAGCCTGAATTGAATGCTGTACCAGTTGAAAGGGATGATCACGTAATTGGCGTTATTGAACGCAAGACAGTTGAAGAAAATACCAGCAGTGCGTTCAAACGTTTTGTAGCAAAAACCTGCGGCGACTATGTAAAAGAAAGTCCGTTTACGCTCAATTGCAACGATTTTATTGAAAAAGTTGCCGCAAGGGTAAATGAGGCCGCAATTAAAATTGAAATAAAGCATTTCATCGTTCTTGTAAATAACCGCAGCTTTTACGGCATTATGTCTGTAGCGCAGATGAACTCTAAACTTGAGGACTTGCGGACACACGACCTTGAAAAAGCAGCTGCAATCCAGCAGAACATGCTTAAAAAGAATTCAAACACAAAGGGTTTCCCATTTTCCGTCTGTATCTGGAACAGAATGGCAAATGCTGTCGGCGGTGACTACTATATAGCGAAAGAACTTGGCGATGATAAATATTTTGTCGGCTGTTTTGATGTATCCGGCAAAAATGTTTCAGCGTCTCTGCTGACTGTTACGCTCGGTTCAATTTTTTCTATGCTGACAATGCAGGGTGCATCAAAGCTTACATCTTCAAAACTTGTGGTTATGCTTGACAATTTTTTGCAGGAAATCGTACCGATAGGCAATTTTATAACAGGCGCGATCTGCTATATAAACTACACGGCAGGTTCTGTTGAAATCTACAATTGCGGACACACAAACGTTTTTGCCTGCATGAATGATGAAACAGGCAAAGGCAAGGTTGCAACACTTCAGCCGCCGCTTCCGCCTTTCGGAATGGGCGCAGTTGCAGAAGCAATTACAGCTGCAAAGAAGTGCACCTACCGCCTGCCGATAAAGAGCGGACTTCAGATTAATCTTTATTCTGACGGCTTTACAGATATGCAGAACGATAACGGTGAGCGTTTTGACGAAGACCGCACAAAGGCTTTCTTCGGCGATCTGTTCTCTACAGATTTTGAATCGGCTGAAGCTGCAATTGAAAAAGCTGTAAACGGCTGGATTCAGAATTCGCTTCTGCCTGATGACATTACAGTTATGAATATCCGCTTCTGATAATACAGGCGATGAACCGGAAAGAATTGCACGAATCAATTTTAGAATTTTCTCAAATGAAATTTGCAAGAAGCGGCGGCAAAGGCGGGCAGAACGTAAACAAAGTGAACACAAAAGTTCATCTTGTTATGCCGGTTTCTGCCATAAAGGGAATTACCGAAGAAGAACGCATCCGGCTAAGGCAAAAGCTTTCTGCCTTAATAAACAGGAATGACGAATTGTTTTTAGACGCTGATGACGAGCGCTTTCAGGGCAAAAACCGCAGCATTGCACTTGAACGTCTTGAAAACCGTATAGCCGCCGCTGTAAAAATTCCTAAAAAGCGGATTAAGACAAAACCTACAAAGGCTGCCAAAGAACGCAAACTCAAGCTAAAGAAAATCCGTTCTGAAATAAAGAAGAACCGCCGTAAAATATTTCTATAATTTGGAGATATTAAACATCCGATTAATATATATAATACACGCTAAGCAATTAGATACTATACTTTTTTCAAGAGGTTCTAATGGAAATAACTAAAGACAAAATCATACTTGTTGTTATTGTTGCATTTCTTGCTTTTATGGGCTTTAGAAGCACAAATAAAGAGAAAGCTCTAAATAAAACTCTTCTTAAAGAAGTTACTATCGTAGAAGACGGCACAATCAAAAAAGACAACGAGAGTAAACTTGTACTTGTTTCAGGGAAAATCAACTACGACGGCAGTATAAAATTCGACGAGCTTGATAAGCCTATTAATTCATTCAAGGTAGTAAGAACTGTAAAAGATTTTGTGTCTTACCAAAAAGACGGAAAAAAACACTATGAATGGCGCGAAAGAAAAGAAGCCAAAAAAGATCCGTCTGAAAATCTTGATTTTGTATATTCAACAGAAAGAATTATTAAACCTCAGATTGGAGAATTCTGGCTTGATGATAACGGGCTTAAGCTTGTTAAGGCTTTTCAGTATTATAACGCGGCTGAAGAAGTCAGCGGCTTAAAGTGGAACGGTTTGGAATATACAAATCCTGGCCACGAAGACGGAGAAGAGGGCGATGTAAGCATTTCGTATTATTACTTTGATATTGATAAATATGATACGCTTTCAATTCTTGCCCAGCAGAATGGAAACAGTTTTGCCCCATATAGAATGGGCAAAAAAGAAATTTATTACGTATTTAACGGCACAGTTGATACAGAAGAGAAACTTGCAGAGGCACTTAGCGGAGAAGTCAAGAAAAGCAACCGCGGAAGAATTGCTACTATTGTATTGGTTGTGCTTGTCGGGCTTCTGCTGGTTTATAACAGCAGCAAGAAATCATCTGATAAAGACGGTTCAAAAAAATAAGCAGACAGACTTAAACTGAATTTGCCCCGGCTCTGAAACTATTTCAGAATTCCGGGGCATTTTTTTGCTTATTCCTAATAGGCTGAGGTCACAGGCTGTTTTTACTTATACCAGCCGTTTATTGTGTCCAGTACAAAATCTTCCGGTCCTGAAATAATGATGCGGACATTTTTGCCCTGTTTTTCGTATTTAAAAGCCGCGTCATTACCGTTTTTCATGGCAGTACAGAAATATTTAGAAATCTCAGAAGCTTCATCTGCATCCATTACAAAGTCAAGAACAGAACAGATTTTGTTGGTCTTCTTTTCTGTGTCTGCCATAAAATCATAAACCACAGCGTTTGCTTTTGATTTTATGCCTGGGGCAACATTCGGATTTGAAAGAAACGCATCAATTTCTTCACCTGAAAATTGCCATATTCCATCGATTTTTTCTCCGTTAAGATGCCCCATTGAAATAAAGTTCCTCAAAGAACGTGTCGTAAAACCAGAAATAACCGCCAGTTCATTAATAGTGTAGAAATTCTTTTCCATAGTGATTCTCCTATTGAACATATCTAAATAAGTTTTGTTTTTGTTCCGGAACTGTATTTAGTATAGTTCAGTATTATAGGCGAATCAATTTGAAATACCGCGGGTTTTTCATAGTGAATGAATCATCCGGCTTTGATAGAGTTTATAAACTTGAATATAGCGCTTCAAGCCTGTCGCGGCACTGAATGAACTGCTTTGTCAGCTCAGGATCAAAATGGCTTCCTCCTGATTCACTGATTATTTCAAAAGCTTTGTCAAAGCTGAAGCTTTCTTTGTAGCATCTTTTGCTTACAAGTGCATCAAAAACATCGGCAAGAGCCATTATGCGTGCCTCAAAAGGAATCTGCTCTCCGGCAAGCTTTTCCGGATAGCCCTGACCATTCCATTTTTCGTGGTGATAGTGGGCAACATTAATTGCAAGCTTCTTAAAATCCGCATCATCAACTTCTTTTAAGACTTCGCCGACAATCCGCGCTCCTTCAGCGGAATGCATTTTCATTTTTTCGTATTCTTCATCAGTGAATTTTCCGGGCTTCTGAAGGATTGCATCCGGAACAGCGATTTTTCCAAGATCGTGCATCGGAGCGGCTTTTATAACATCATTACAGAATTTTTCAGAAAGCTTTGAATATTCAGGCTTTAACTTCAGATAATTCACAAAGATTCTTACGCACTCGCTTGTGCGTTTAATGTGCCCGCCTGTTGAATTGTCACGGCTTTCAACCATTGTTGCCATTCCGGTTAAAATTGAATTCTGAACGGCGAGCAGCTTTTTATTGTTCATGTCGATTGATGAAATCATGTCGTTGAACGTGTCGGCTAGCTCACCAAACGAATCGTTGCTTACAATCTTGACATGTTCCGTATAATCGCCTTTTTTAACTTTTTCAGTTCCTTCTTTTAGCTTTTTCAATGGAGAAGAATAATAATGCGCAAAAGTAATGAGAATTATAATATCAAGAGCGAAAATTATAAGCAGAAAAAGCAGTATTTTAATATCAGATTCTTTTATATTTGTTCTTATGGAGGTGAGATATGCAAAAGTTATAAAACACAAGGGAAACAGACTTACGGAAATATAAAAAACTGTAAACAGAAATGTGTTTGAAGGTTTTATAAGTCCCGGAGTAGATGCAATTTTCCCTTCTGGAAAAAAGCGTGGCAGAAAAATTTTCCGGTGCAATGTTTCCATTACAAAAAATCCCAGCGTAAAACTGAAAAGACATTCTAAAAATATGTATATGGCTGAAACCAGCAGTATGTTTTTTATGGAAATGTCAAAATATTTCTTGCTGACTAAAAGTGTAGCTATTTCTACAAGATAATAATAAACCCAGCCGGTTATACTTAAAGAAGAATAAGCAATAGGCAGATTGATAAACCGTTTTTGGGCGTTTTTCTGATTCATTGTCATTGCATAAAGACAGCAGAAAAAAACAGGAATTATATAGCAGAAAGAAGTAATAACAGAAACTATAGTGTGGTGCTGTGCAAGAATATTTTGCCAGATAATAAAGTTTTGCGTCTCACGGTTTATTGACGTAGAAACAGGAATCTTAGCTCCGATATAATTTGCAACAAAAACAACTAATCCATATAAACAAGGAATATACCACGCGTTTTTTCTATTTATTTCCATAATATGATTATAACAGATAAGTTTGAAATTCACTATAATTCGTTATACATTGCCTGGAAAAACAAATTCCAGATTTTCTTTTGCGGTTTCTACAAGCTTCATAATTGTACTGACAGGTGTCGGCTCTTTGTCTGTAAGCTTGAAGGCCGGAAAAAATCTTGTGATGTGAAGCGGGATTTTTTTGTTGTATTGTTTCTCGAGGGCAGAAACCCAGGCGGAAAGTTCGCGCATTTCGTCTTCGCTGTCATTTTCGCCCGGAATGATAAGCGTAGTAAGTTCTACATGGCAGGATTGAACCGCATCCTCGATAAAAGCTTTTGTCATCTGAAAATTGCCGCCAATGAAATCATGGTAGAAGCTGCTGGTAAAGGCTTTGAGATCGATATTCATTGCGTCTATGTATGGCGAGATTTGCCCGAGCACATTGAGTTCAGCCGTTCCGTTTGTAACAAGAACATTTTCAAGACCGGCTTCTTTTGCCAGCTTTGCTGTGTTGCGGACAAACTCGTAACCAATGAGCGGCTCGTTGTAGGTAAAGGCAAGCCCTATGTTGCCGCGGTTACGCAAGTTTAATGCACTTTCCACAATCTCTTCCGGCGAATAATATTCAGCTTTCTCTTTGAACCCGAATGCTTTTTGCGACCACGAAATGCTTGAGTTCTGGCAGAAAGGGCAGCGCAGGTTGCAGCCATAAGAACCGAGGGATAAAACTTTACTGCCCGGGCGGAACATCTTAAGCGGTTTCTTTTCTATCGGGTCAAGCGCAAGAGAAGTAAGCTTGCCGTAATTGCCGGCGACAATCTGACCGTTACGGCAAGTGCGTGCGCCGCAAAAACCTGTTGAGTTTTCTTCTATGTAACAGTGTCTGAAACATACATCACAAACCGGCATAGCATTACCCGAACTTGCGCATTAATAATGGCGCACAACTTCAAAGCGGAAGAGGTCTACTTTTTCGCCGGGTGCAATGCCGCCTTTGCGCCGGGCAATTGCAATCTGCTGTTCAACCGTATCAACGCCGTCAAGGTCTGGAAGCAGAAGCCCGCGCTTGTAGCCGCTTTGTACGATTACGCCGTATTTTTTGACATCAAGCTCCGCCGGGGAAGAGATTTTTTCAGCTTCGTCAAGAACATCTACATTGATATCAAGATATTTGAGCTCATCTTCTGTGACCGGCTCAAAACGTGGGTCTTCTGAAACGGCACTGACTGCGTTATGAATTATCTCCAATGCAAGATTTTCTTTTGTTGCGGCGATAGTTCCAATGCAGCCGCGCAAAGCACCGAACTTGTGGACTGAAACAAAGGCACCGGCCCGCGCTTTCAGAAGTTCTGAAGGCACCCAGTCCGGCATTTCCATTTCCCGGCCGTTTTTTACGAAGTATTCTGCTGATTCTCTTGCAAGCTTTACATAGGCATCGGATTTCCGGCCTTTCTGCGCCAGTTCAGCTTCTATAAGTTTCAGCCGTGCTTTAAGAAAATGCCGCGATTCATCATTGCCTTTCGGAATAAAAGAGCAGATGCCGTAGCCGACGCCTGTCACGTCTTCGTGCGAATACTGGGCCGCTTCAACAGCCTTGCCGTCAAGCGCGCCCGCCATAATCACAAAAGATTTATGTCCGCACTCCGCGGCTTTTTCGCAGAAGTTCTCGTCAAAATCAAAAAGCTCGCCAAAGCGGGCGCCAGAACAAACGTCCATTATACGCTTGTCATACACCGGTCCTTCTTCAGCAAAGCCATAAGGTCCGTATTCCTGAAGCTTATGTGACAAATCGCCGCTCGCAACATAAACAGCCTTACGCCCAAGCTCTTCGACTGTGTCCTTTATGAGCATTCCATATTCATAATGCTTCAAAAGATCATAGCCCGAAAGCCCTGTGCGCACAAGCTTGAAGTCCTTGTATTTTTTCATGATAAACCAGAGCGGCACCATAGTTCCATGATCAAGCTCAGGGTGCTTTTCGCCAAGAGTGCCGGCCGGGAAGTGCAAGTTTTCAGCCCGCGCGCTCAACCGTTTTACAAGCTCTTCATCATACTCAACATCAAACCGAACCTGAGTTGCCCTAAAATCAGCAAACGAACCTTGCGCTCCTGTTCCCGGTGAAATGTGAAAATAATCTGAATACATTATGCTGTGCGGACTAGAGATAATAATCGTTTCCGGCTTAAGCGCCGCAATTTCGTCGGCGACTCTTTCATAAGCCTTAATTGTCTTTTCAATCTGTTTTTCACTTCCGCGGCCAATTTCCGGCACAATCATCGGCGGATGCGGCACCATATAAGCGGCAACAATCGACATGTGAAACCTCCTGTTATTTACCCGACAATTTCACTTATCATTTTCCAGTCAGAGCAGCGTTTATAATTCTGACTTGGCAACACACATTCCTGATTCCATGGACGGTCAAAGACCATAACTTTCAGTTTTGGCAAATGATTAAAAAACTTAAAAGCTGCCGGTGAATCTTCCACCGCATAATCAAAAGGCATTTTATAATAGTCTTCAAGTTCAAGATTGAAAGTGCTGCCCTTAATAAAATTGTCCCGTCCGTATTTATTAAGACAGAATAGATTAACACGTTCAAGTCCATGCGTGTTAAGCCATTCACGAGAGGCTTCAAAAGCACTGAAAGGACGTCCGGTTATTATTTTTACATCATGGCCTTTATCAATCCAGCTGTTAATTGTTTTGACAGCCCCGGGTGTTTCTTCATAAGATAAAAGAACTTCAGGCTTATGCCCTTCAATCATCAGCTGCCCGTACTGTTCATCATTCAAAGAAAAAGACTGCTGCAGATTAAAGTATTTGATTTTCCCGTATGGTATATTCAGCCCGAAAAGCTTATCGGCAAGCGTAGAAAAATACCGCGCAGTCTCGCACAGACAGTCATCAAAATCAACGTAAATATTCATTAGCTTATTATAGCAGAGAATTCTGTTATAGGCACTGAAATAATTCCGATTGTATGCAAAAGGCCATAAAAAACGCCAGCTCCAATTGGAACTGGCGTCTCCTATGATTTTAACCGCCTGCCCATGGCAGGTCGGTTTAGAAATTGATTTGACACGCGCGGTGTTAAGCGCGTCGTGCTCATAGTGTTTTTGCCGGCGGCTAGTCCGGTAAAAACTTATTTGATTAACGAATGATACTCCTGAAGGCTCTTTACGCTGCCTTCGCCGCCGTTGCCGCCTTTTACAGAAGCAATACCCTTTACCGCTGCAAGCGCACCGGCGAGGGTTGTGATGTAGCTTACCTTGTACTTGAGACAAGCCTTGCGGATTGTCTTTCTGTCTTCGGCGTAGTTTCTCTTTGCCTTTGGTGTGTTGATTACGAGGCAAACTTCCTTGTTCATAATCAGGTCTACTACATCCGGACGGCCGGCGCCGATTTTGTTTACAACCTCGCACTTAATGCCGTTTGCATTGTAGAAGTCGGCTGTACCCTGTGTGCCAATCAAAGTGAAGCCCAAATCTTTAAGAGTTTTTCCGATTGTAAGAACTTCTTTTTTCTGGCTTTCTTTGTTGCTGAGGCTGATAAGCACTTTCTTGTTTTCCCATGCGGCCGGTGCGTGCGGCAGTTCTGAGCCGGCGGCTTCCTGTGCCTTGTAGAAGGCGAGCGGGAAGTTTTCTGCAAGACCGAGAACCTCACCAGTAGAGCGCATTTCAGGGCCGAGAATCGGGTCAACACCAGGGAAGCGGTTCCATGGCAATACGGCTTCTTTTGCGCCAAAGTACGGAATCTTCTTGTCTTTTAAGCCGAGCGATTCAAGAGTTTCGCCGAGCATCATACGTGTTGCAAGACGTGCCATCTGTGTGTCACAGACTTTTGAAACAAGCGGAACAGTACGGCTTGCGCGCGGGTTAGCTTCAATTACATAAACCTTGCCGTCTTCAATTGCGTACTGCATGTTCATCAAACCGCATACGTGAAGACTTTCTGCAATTTTCTTTGTGTATTCCTTGATTGTTGCAAGATTGTCAGCAGGAATAGAAACCGGCGGAATAACACAAGCCGAGTCGCCGGAGTGAATACCTGCAAGCTCAACATGTTCCATAACAGCCGGAATGTAAACGTGAGTTGAATCAGCAAGAGCGTCAGCTTCACATTCAAGCGCGTTCTTCAAGAAGCGGTCAATCAAAAGCGGGCGGTCTGGTGTAACACCGACAGCCTTTTCGACATATTCTTTCAAAGTTTTTTCGTCATAGATAACTTCCATGCCGCGTCCGCCAAGAACAAATGATGGACGGATCATAATCGGATAGCCGATTTTGTCGGCGCATTCTTTAGCTTCGTCAAAGTCTACAGCCATTCCGCTTTCAGGCATTGGAATATTCAGCTTTTCCATCATGTGGCGGAACAAGTCGCGGTCTTCTGCAATGTCAATTGAATCGATGCTTGTACCGAGAATGTTTACGCCGTTCTCCTGAAGCTCGCGGGCAATGTTAAGCGGTGTCTGACCGCCGAACTGAACGATAACTCCAAACGGCTTCTCTTTCTCGTAAATCTGAAGAACGTCTTCTGTTGTTACTGGCTCAAAGTAGAGCTTGTCAGAAGTGTCGTAGTCTGTTGAAACAGTTTCAGGGTTACAGTTTACGATGATTGTTTCGTAGCCCATTTCCTTAAGCTGCATTGCGGCATGACAGCAGCAGTAGTCAAACTCAATGCCCTGACCGATTCTGTTAGGACCGCCGCCAAGAATCATAATCTTTTTAGGGTTCGTGGTAGCAGCAGATTTATCCGGGGCATTGTATGTAGAATAGTAGTAATTTGCATTTTTTACGCCGCTGACTGGAACAGCAAGCCATGCTTCTTTTATGCCAAGCTCATTACGGCGGTCGCGGATTGCTTTTTCGCTTACTTTGAGAATCTTGCTCAAATACTTGTCGCTAAAGCCGTCTTTTTTAGCCTGAATAAGCAGATTGTCTGCCGGAACTCTTCCCGGAGTTTTAAGCATTTCTTCTTCAAGGTCAACAAGCTCTTTCATCTGCTTAAGGAAGTATTCCTTTACATAAGTAATTTCGTGAAGCTTTTCAATTGAAACGCCCTTGCGGATTGCCTCGTAAAGCTGGAAATATCTTTCGCTTGAAGCAGTCTTGAGCATTTCGCAAAGCTCTTCAGCAGAACGTTTGTTAAAGTCCTTTGCAAAACCAAGACCAGGACGTCCGTTTTCCAAGCCACGGATAGCCTTCTGGAAAGTTTCCTTGAAGGTCTTGCCAATTGCCATAACCTCACCGACAGCCTTCATTGAAGTACCGAGCGAATCTTCAACACCGCGGAACTTTTCAAAAGCCCAGCGTGCAAACTTCAAAACAACGTAGTCGCCGTCTGGAGCTCCACCCGGTGTGTATTTATCCAAAGTGCCGTCACGCCAGTATGGAATTTCGTCTAAAGTCATGCCAGAAGCAAGCTTTGCAGAAATAAGCGCAATCGGGAAACCTGTAGCCTTAGAAGCCAAAGCTGAAGAGCGGGAAGTCCGCGGGTTGATTTCAATAATAACAACGCGGCCTGTTTTCGGATTGTGCGCAAACTGTACGTTTGTACCGCCGATAACGCCGATAGATTCAACAATTTTGAAAGCGTCTCTCTTGAGACGCTCTTCCAATTCTTTGTCTATTGTAAGGAAAGGTGCAGAACAGAAACTGTCGCCTGTGTGAACGCCGACTGCATCAATGTTTTCAATAAAACAGATTGCAACCATCTGGTTCTTTGCGTCGCGGACAACTTCAACCTCAAGTTCTTCCCAACCGAGAATAGACTCTTCAATCAAACACTGGTGTGGCATCGAAAGGTCAAGACCGTTTGATACGATTGTGCGCAGCTCTTCAACATTGTAGCAGAAGCCGCCGCCCTGACCGCCCATTGTATAAGCCGGGCGGACAACAAGAGGATAGCCGATTTCTTCGGCGATTTTTTCCGCACCTTCAACTGTATGGCAGATGCCGGAACGCGGTGTGTCAATTCCAAGACTTTTCATTGTCTCTTTGAAAATCTCGCGGTCTTCTCCGCGTTCAATTGCATCAAGGTTTACACCGATGACCTTAACGCCATATTTGTCAAGAACGCCTGCCTTGTTAAGCTCGCAGGCCATGTTCAAGCCTGTCTGTCCGCCCAAGTTCGGCAAAAGTGCATCCGGGCGTTCCTTTTCGATAATTTGAGAAAGACGCTCGACATTCAGCGGCTCAATATAAGTGGCATCAGCCATTACCGGGTCAGTCATAATAGTAGCCGGATTTGAGTTTACCAATACAATCTTGTAGCCCTGTTCGCGCAAAGCCTTACAAGCCTGAGTTCCCGAATAGTCAAACTCGCAGGCCTGTCCAATAACAATCGGTCCCGAACCAATAATCAGCACCTTGTCAATGTCTGTTCTCTTCATATATTTTTTACTCCTTACTAATTACCTGTAATTTATCCATTAATGCTTACAAACTGTATTTCACTAAAATTATCATCTGAAAACTCAACATCGATTATATGAACATCATCCATCGTATGCTCACAATAACTGACAATTCCATTTTCAACATCTATAATAGGGCGGCCAAGTTTTTGGGTCACCTGCTCAACAGATTGAACGCCAAAAATGTCTTTTACTTCCTTAAATATTTCTTCAGCTATGTGATTAAGGTTTTTCTTATAAGCCTCAATCATTGGCTTTACGATTTCTTCTATATTCTCAGGTTCTTTATTCCATTTAAAAATCAAATTTTCTGCTTCGTATTCAAAGTCTGTATTAGCAACTTCTTCACAAGGTTCATCAGCAACCTTTGTTTTTTTATGAAAAAAATCAAATAATCCCATTTTGAATGACTCCTCCGGATATCTCATTTTGAATGTACGCAATAAAAAAAGCGAGTTCCTAAAGAGAAACTCGCCATTGAAATTCAGATAAAAATAGTATGAACTGTTTTGGTACAATTGAGAAACATAATTTCAAAACAATACTCAGCTTTCATACTGAAACTGAACTATATCAGAAATCGAGTTTTTGTTCTAGTAGTTAAAGAAAAATCTATGTATTGACTTATACGCAATTTACTTTGATAATCAGTAAAGAAGCAAAAAAGGAGAATATATGAAAAAAGTTTTGTTTGCTGCGCTTTTTCTGCTGTTCACATCATCTGTTTTTTTTGCGGATGATATTTTTAGTGATGACAAACACTATTCTGATGAAGCAGCCGGTTATGAAGGATGGTGCTCTTTGGCAATTTTGGGAACAGCGGATGAAATGAAATCGGCAGGTTTAAGCTATGAAACGATTGTCGGGCAATTAAAAAACGAATTTGTTAAAAAAAATGTTGTCACTGATTGTGCCAAACTTTCTAAATGCGAAACTTTTCTTGCAAATTCTGTTTTAAAAGACTGTTCTTGTAAAGAAGGCATTTTCTATTTTATCCTTATTTCAACTACGCCGCCTGATGTCACAAAAAAAGCATTATGCCTGATTGTTACAGTTTCAGAAGGCGGAAAAGATTTCGACTGGCGTGGTTTTTATATTGCAGAGCATGAGTCTGAAAATAAAAACGGAGTTGACAATGATGAGTTTAAGCATTATTACGATAAATTTTCCGGTTTTGAAGGCTGGGCACAAGTGGAATTTATGGGCTTGAACAGCGAACTTGAAAAACAGGGTTTTTCGATTGCAATTATTATTGATGCTATGAAAGAGGAAGCCCGTAAAGCTGGCGAGCCTGTCTTTTCAGACTGCCATGAACTTTCAAAACTTGAGACTTTTTTGGTCTGGTCTGCGTTAGAGGAATATGATTATGAAGACGGTGAATTGTATGTAATCGGTATAACCACAGAAGATCCGGGAAGAATAGAAAAAGCTCTGTGTCTGTTTGTTAAAATTACAGACGGCGGCTCAAACTTCGTCTGGGACGGCTTATACATTATAGAATCACCGGATAAAAAGTAAAAAACGCCAGCGGAAATTTTCAGAACTAATGCTGTCAGGCATTTTTTTGTTGTCTGAAACCTGAAACCGGGTCTGCCGGTTAAGCTATTTTCTGGTGAAGGGCTACAATCTGACTGCGCAAATAATGGTCGATAACCGGTTTTTCGATGATGCAATAAAACTTGCAAAAAACTGAAAAAAGTGCGATGAAAATGGGAGTTGACTCCCATTTTCATCGGATAATCTTCTTTCTTGAAGAAAATTCTTGATTTGTTATAGTTTATTTTGCTTTACTGGCTTGCACAGACGGTGCGTTTGCGTATTACCCCAGCGACGCTATTTTCTGGTGCAGGGCCATAACCTGGCTGCGCAAGTAGTGGTCGATTATCGGCTTTTCGATGATGCCGAGCACGTTGTTGTCGTCATCTGTAATAGGCAGCGCTTCTGTATCATATTTCTCGAAAAGCTCAAGCACTTCTGGAATCAGCATGTCGGGGCGGCATGTGCACGGGCTTTGCTGCTGAATGTCGAGAGCCATGAGCCCGTCCGAAAGTTCCTGAAACTGAAGCGATTCTTTCAGATGCTCAAGCGTGATTATGCCCGAAAGTTTGTTGTCTTTCGTTTTTACGGCGTAGTTCACGTTTACGTTGTGGCTGAACGAATTGAGAATGTCGCAGAGAAGCGTAGTGTCTTTGACGATTGCGGGTGTTTCCGGCGAGCAGATGCTGATTCCGGCACATTTTACGTCAGAGACTTTGCACGTCTTCATTATGTCTTCTTCGCAGATGTCAAGGCCGCATTCGCCTGCTTTTGTAACCGCATGTTTGACGCATATCGGGCCTAAAAGCTGAACGACGAAAGTTGTCGCCGTGATTATGAGAATGATGCTCGGCCCGATTGTGTCTGCAAAATCGTGGCCGCCTGCAATTGAAAGACCGATTGCAACGCCCGCCTGGCTTAAAAGGCACCACTGAAGATATTTTTCAACTGTCTTTGGCGCTTTTGTCAGCTTTGCACCGACAACAGAACCGATTGACTTGCCGAGCGTGCGGCAGATTATGTAGATAAGCGCAATCAGCGCGAGGTGCGGCGTTACGTTCCAGATGTTCAGCTTTGCGCCGACAAGCACAAAGAAAAGCACATAAATTGGCGGCGTGAATTTTTCGACAAGAGCGAATGTCGGTCTTGTCTTTGCCGGTGCAAAATTCACCATAAAAAAGCCGATAGACATTGCCGCAAGAATCGTATCAAGCTTGAGAAATGTGCAGATTCCGGTGCATAAAAAGATTGAGCCGAGCGAGAACGAAAGTATGCGGCCTTCGTCTGTCATTACGTTCAGAATAAAGCGGCTTAGAAGCGCGCCTATTACAGAGCCGACCGCAATTGAAACGAAAACGTCATAAGCGAGCATCAGCATTTTGTGCCCGAGCGAGCCGCCCGTTGCGCCCAAAAGTGACGCTCCGATTGAAGATGCAATCGCATAAAGAATAAGCGCAACCGCATCGTCCATAGCAACAATTCCGAGAACTGTTGTGGTAAGCGGGCCGCGCGTGCGGTTTTCGCGCAGAACGTCTGTTGTTGCGGCCGGTGCGGTTGCAGAAGAGATTGAGCCGAGCACAAGGCCGAGTGAGAGCGAAACCGCAAAGTTTTTGGTGAACGCATAAGAGACAAGCGTTACAAGCGTAGAAACCACAAAGAACGGCACAATTGCCTCAAAAAGCAGAATTCCTACGAACTGTTTGCCGTATTTCTTTAGCACACCGAGCTTTAGCTCGCCGCCGATTAAGAAGCCTATCAACGAAAGCGCTATTGAATTTATTGGATCAAGCGAAGTAATAACAGACGCGCCGAGCACTTGAAAGCCCGACTGCCCGATGATGATGCCGATTACGATGTAGCCGACAACCTGCGGAATGCGCAGCTTCTGAAAAAGCCTTCCGCCGATTGCGCCCAAAAGCAGAATAAGACCTAGCAGCAGAATGAGATTGACTCCACCGACAGCATTGAAATGCATGAAAGGCGGTAAAAATTCAGCTAAATTGTTCATAATGGCTTGATTATAGCGTTTTTGCTTTCCATGTAGAAGTCATGCTTGTTGTTTTCCTCTCGAAAAAGTCCAAAAAACAAATTTTTTTTAAGTGCACGCTTGACTTTTTTTTTTGTTTAGCTTATCCTACTTAAGCCTTGAGAAAACAAGTGCGTGGGCCACTAGCTCAGTAGGTAGAGCAACGCCCTTTTAAGGCGTGGGTCACTGGTTCGAATCCAGTGTGGCTCAAAGCGAATCAGCTGTTTAGTTGATTCGCTTTTTTTGTTTTAAACCGCTTTGTAAAATTTTCCCGTTAACATTCTTTTTTTATTGAAATTGTATATCGAATAATATACAATGTTACACATGAAGAAGTTTATTATTATTTTAATGTTTTTAAGTTTCGGTTTTGCGCTCTTTGCGCAATCATCAGCACAAAAAGAATGGGATAAGCTATCTGAAGATGAAAAATGGCTGTGCCTTTTGACCGAGCCGTTCTTGGGTGCTCAAAATATGAGCACAACAACTGTGAATCCTGAACCGCAGGGTGGAGAAACCATAAAAAAATGGCTTGAAAAGGACTGGAACTTTCATTCAAAAAATGATGTTTTAAATCTTGTTGAATCCAATAAAAAGGGAATGTGGGGTGGTAAAAACTGGGAACTTGAGAAAGCAGAAGAGTTATTTGAAAAATACCCTGATTCCTCAATAGATGAAATTGTAAAAGCTGAATATCTTGGAATTAATCAGGCTGCAACTTTATATTTTTATAAGGAAAACAAAGATAAATTTGGCACTCATGGTGCTCTTGCTTTGGATTTAGTTAGAATCCTGTCTGTTATACGCGGAAGTATAGCTGCCGGTTGGTTTACCGAAGAAGAAGCTCTAAAAATATCAAAGCCTTTGATGACCCAGCTTTTGAATGCGTATGATTCTTGGGAAGATTTAGCCTCTCACTTTGGAATAGGCTGGATTTTTTTACCTTATGTATGCGGGTATAATTCTGAAGGATATATAAATGATATTAAAGATGCTAAAAAAAGGTACACAGATCCATCTGTAGCTAATAAGCTTGTTTTTAGTCCCAGTTTAAAATTTCCTGCAAAAAATCAGAATAACAACCGTAAATTGACTTTTGCTGATGTTGAATATACTCCAAGTGAAGACGCACAAAAATGGTATATTTTACGCAAAGCTATAAGATACGGTGAGGTTTCGCTGCCGTATGAAGAAAGCCACAAATACTATGATATTGTAAAAGAAAAGGCAGATATTCCCTGTGTTGCACTGCTTAATAAAAACGGAAGAGATTTTTATAACAACAATTCCTCTAATATGCTTAGGAAATTGAAAAGTGAAGAAGATGAAAAATGGATCTGCCTTTTGACAGAGCCGTTTTTTGGCGCAAAAGGTATGAGCACAACAACTATAAATCCTGAGCCTAAAAACAAAGGTAGTAATTCAAAAAAACTTCTTGAAGGTGAATGGAAATTACATTCAAAGCGGGATATCCGTAATCTTATTGAGAAATACCAAAATGGAGACTGGGGAGAAAATCAGGCTTTTATGGAAGCCAAAGCTTTGTATGAAAAATATCCTGATTCTTCAATAGATGAAATTGCAGCGACAGAAGGTCTTGATGCCGGTAAAATTATAGATTTGTATTATTATGCGGAAACCAAAGACAAAATAGGTGAGCATGGTCTGCTTGCTTTCGATGCAGTCAGAATTTTGTCTGTTATAAGAATGGGTGTAGCTGCCGGATGGCTTACAAAGGAAGGGGCGGTAACAGCTGCAAAGCCTTTGATGGCACAGCTTTTGAATGCTTATGATTCATGGGAAGATTTTGCCAGTCATTTTGCTTTGGGCGGATATTATTACAATATGCGCTATGATTATGATCTGCCTGCATATCAGAAAGAGCTTGCTGCTGAAAGAAAAAAATACGATGAATCGGCAAAGCCAGGCAAAAAATCAAAATCAGGTTTCAGCCATGATATAAAATTCCCTGGAAAAAAACGGAATGACAGTCCTATACTGACTTATGATGATATGTTTTATAATCCGAGTGAAGATGCCCAGAAGTGGTGCTTGATGTTGAAAACAACAATAAAAAAGTAAAAGCTCCGGAAATCAATGCGGCTTAGGGGAGTTAATAATGAAAAAACTTGGTTTAGTATGTATCTTTATTTGTCTTGGTTTTGTGCTTTTTGCGGATGCTTCAATGCAGATGCTCGAATCATGGAACAGGCTTTCTGAAGATGAAAAATGGTTCTGTCTTTTGTCAGAACCATTAATGGAGCAGAATTCTCTAAGCGTAGCTACTGTAAATCCTGAAAACTATGTTCACATCGGTAAAAAAAGCGTTTCGCAGCAGATATTAGAAAATTCATGGGGGCTTTATTCCAGGGGAGATGTGCTGATTCTTCTTGAAGATTACAGGCTCCGCAGGCTTGGGCATTCTGTTACATACAACAAGTTAAAAGAAAGTCTTAATCAGACAAAACAAAAATCAGAGCAAGCTGCCGTAGAAGAACTTGCGGTAAAAGAGTGTTTGCAAAGTTATGAGATTGTAAGGCTTTATTTTGTTAGTGAAATGCAGGATATTTTGGGAGAATACGGTCTTCTTGCATGGGATTATGGCCGGATGCTTTCAATTTTAAGATGGAGTATTGCTGCCGGCTGGATTCCGGAAGCAGAAGCCCTAGAACTTGCAAAGCCGTTTATAGATGAGCTTATAAATGCATATGATTCTTGGGAAGATTATGCTGTTCATTATGCTTTGGGACGTGTGTTTTATGCAGTTTCTGACGGCAAGGATTATAAATCGTATTTAGATACTGTTTTAGCTTTCATAAAGAAATACGATATAGCCGTTTCTGAAAAAGACAAAGATAAAGTTTTTTCTTATCATGACACAAAATTCCCGGGTAAAAATAGAAATAATAACCGCATATTGACATATAAGGATGCAGTTTATAAGCTTTCAAAAGAGACTGTAAACTGGATTTCGGTTGTAAAGGCTGAAAATAGTAACAATGGGCTGACGAAGTCAGAAATTTCAAGTTTGATGAGTTTTCTTAAAAAGAAGAAAAATATACCAGCTGCTGCATCTGATCTGGCACTTCTTCAGGTGAGCGGTGAAAATGTTCCTTATAAGACAGCATCAAAAGCATTTGAAGAAGCGGCTCTTACTTTTGAAAATGTAGAAAATCCAAGTGACTTGTATTATACGTTTTATATACAATATGCGTTTGTAGCTTATCATCTTAATGATTTGAAGAAAATGGAATTTGCAATTTCAAAGTTCAAAGACGGAGCATTTGAAGCGGCTGATTTGCAGTATATTTATTGTATTTATTATACTGAGAAGGCAAAAACTGCCGGCTACAATAAAAAATATGAAGATGCTATTGAATATGCAGAATCTGCGTTGTTATGTTTAAAACAGGGAAACGCTTTGAAGTTCATGGGCTTATTCAATAAAGATATTATAAAAGATTCTGAAGAAAACTTGAATAACATGATTGATAAATATAGACATGAACTAAGATAGGTTGAACAGCAGCATCGCAGTGCCTGAACTTTGCAATTGCGCCGCAATATTGTACCGCCTTATGTGCATTATTCACCGTTTGTGCTATGATACAGCATATGTTGCAAAGCAATTCGAAAAAATATGAAATAGATATGCTGAACGGACCAATCTTGAGCAGAATGTTGAGATTCACCGTTCCGCTGATGTGCTCAAGCATATTGCAGATTTTGTTCAATGCCGCAGACATTGTGGTTGTCGGCAGGTTTGCTGGCCCAACTGCTCTTGCGGCTGTCGGCTCGAATACTGCGCTTATAAATTTAGTTACAAATCTTTTTATCGGGCTTTCTATCGGTGCTAATGTTGTTGTCGCAAGATACTTTGGCGCAAAAGACAATGACAATGTTTCTCAGACTGTACACACATCTATAGCGCTCGGCATTGTAAGCGGAATTATCCTCACAGTTACAGGACTTTTGGGTGCGCGGCTTTTTCTTCGCCTTATGCTTTCGCCGGAAGACGTGCTGCCAAAAGCCACGATTTATTTGCGCATCTATTTCTTGGGCATGGTTCCCATGATGGTCTACAACTTCGGCAGCGCAATTTTGCGTGCTGTGGGTGATACAAAACGCCCGCTCTATTACCTTATGTTTGCCGGTGCGCTCAATGTTATTCTGAATCTGCTGTTTGTTCTTGTTTTTCACATGGAAGTAGCAGGCGTTGCCCTTGCGACAATAATCTCACAGTTTATTTCAGCAGTGCTTATTGTGTGCTGCCTTTGCAGAGAAAACAGTGCCATAAAACTGAATTTCAAGCATCTTAAAATTGAAGGACATAAATTCCGGCAGATTGTCAAAGTAGGGCTGCCGGCCGGCTTTCAGGGCTGTGTGTTCGCGCTGTCGAATACGGTGATTCAGTCTTCGGTCAACAGCTTTGGCTCTACGGTTATGGCCGGCAATGCCGCAGCCACTAATATAGAAGGAATCGTATATTTTGCGATGAACGCTTTTTATCAGGCGGCGATTTCATTTTCAAGCCAGAATGCCGGAGCCGGAAATTATAAACGGATAAAGAGAATTGTGCTTACGGCGCAGGGCTGTGTAATTGTTGCGGGAGCGGCGGCAGGATTTGCGCTTTTGTATTCCGGGCCGTTTGTGCTCCGGTTTTTTTCGACAGACAGCTACGTTATAAAAGCCGGAATGGTGAGACTTTCCGTAATTTTAAGCACTTATTTTCTCTGCGGAATGATGGACGTAATGGTCGGCGGCTTGCGCGGAATAGGATATTCTGTAACGCCGATGGTGGTTTCACTGATTGGGGCGTGCGGCTTAAGGTTAATCTGGCTTTCAACAGTTTTTCAAATTCCAAAATTTCACACGCCGAAATTTGTCTATGTGTCTTATCCTGTGTCGTGGCTCATAACGTTCTGTGTGCATGTTGTCTGCTTTGTAATTTTTTACAGGCGCGTTCTAAAGCAGCATGAAGAGGGCGCATCTCAAGAAAGTGCGGGTAAAATATGAAAAAAAATGCTTGTATTCTGGTATCTGTTTTTAGCACGGTTGCGCTCGTAGTTGCAGCGTTTGCGTTTTTTTTCTCATGCCGGAAAACTTATATCTGCATTGAAGATGAACTTTCTGCGCCTGTTCTTGAGCTTCTTTGCACTGAAGAAATTCTGCCCGGCAGATTCTCGGTTATAAGCCAGTCTGAATTTCAGAGCATTTCCAGTACATTTGCCGGAAAAACTGCAAAGGTCGCAGCCGTAATCACAATCGAAAAACGTTTTGCTTTTCAGCCTTCAAACGAAGTTTCAAGCAAAAAGGCGTATCTCATAAAATCAGCTGACTGGCTGCCGGTTATAGCCGATGACCTTCAGCGAAATACCGCAGGGCTTCAGACTGTGCCGCCAGACCTTGACGTTAAGCTAAAGACAGTGGAAGAAATCGCAGGCGGCGAGCGTGCGCTTACGGTTGCCGGTGCTTATGCCGGAGAGGAAGGCTACAAATTCCGCGAGAACACCTACGCTGTTTGCAGCTTGCTTGACGGCGCGATGGCGGCAGAAATTGACGCATGGTGTGCAGACGCTTTCGCGAAGCTGAAAGAAAAGAGCGCCGCGCCGCAAAAGCCTGTGTTTGTAGCTGCCGTCGGCGACATTATGGTTGGGCGCGGTGTACAGGAGATTCTGCTTAATGAGCCAGACGGTCTTGAGCAGGTTTTCGGCTCAACGCTGCCTGTGCTTCAGAAAAACCACATTCTTATCGGCAATCTTGAAGGTGCGGTCACTGATTCAAATGCAAATGCCATAAAGACTTACACGTTCAAGTTTAACAAAGCTGTGCTTGAGCCGCTCAAAAAATGCGGCTTCAATTATTTTATGCTGACAAACAATCACTGCTACGACTATGGCGAGCAGGGCTTTATCGATACGCTGAACGCGCTGAAAGAAGCCGGAATTCCGACGAGCGGGGCAGGGCATAATATCGCCGAAGCAAGGCAATTCTATCATACAGAAGTTGGCAATCAAAAGTTTTCCATTATATCTTGCGGCGCATACCCTGCCGAGAATTCGGGTTTTGACGGCAAAAAACAGGCAGCCGCCACAGAGACCAAAGCCGGTATTCTCTGGCAGAGCGATGAACTGCTTGAGGCTGTAAAAGCTGAAAAAGCGGCCGGTTTCTGCGTCATTGTAAATGTGCACGGCGGCGAAGAATATCATTTTAAGCCGAATCAAAATCAGAAGGATTTTTACGAAAGCCTTTGCAATGCAGGCGTGGCCGCCGTCTTCGGCTCTCATCCGCATGTTCTTCAGCCGAGCGTCTGGCATGACGGCTCGCTCATAGTCTATTCTCTCGGCAATTTCGTCTTTAACGGCATGGAAGACATGAAAGGCGCAGAAGACAGCGAAATTGTGCGCCTCGGCATCATCGGCGGCAAAATCGTCTACTGCGAGCAATACCCCGCAAAACTGGACAAAACCCGCGTTTTCCTGAAACAATAGCGCAATGAGAAATTAAGATGAAGGCAAAAGAAATATTGCAGAAAAAATGGTGGGTTGTGCCGGTTACAGCTAATGTGACTGTATTGT
>JAEEGK010005810.1_pt1 | contig 29820 bp, 22 predicted proteins | sample 8958771 | NCBI WGS metagenome assembly JAEEGK01 (sample SAMN16246547, study PRJNA631951) | gut metagenome | biome: gut microbiome; feature: rumen; material: SC-attached | host: Bos | place: Iran: Karaj | collected 2018-10 | reverse complement strand
TCATTTTAATTACAGAAGCTTCGTCTGAGTGTACTGGTGAAAGACCGGGGCTGAAATGTTTCCGCAAAAAAATGGCAATTCCAAATATGGCAGATATGGTTTTGCTGCTGTATAACGATAAGGTTTCTTACAGGTTGATTAAAAATGATGAAGAAGAAGCTGACGAAAATTGTGACGGCGAAAAATGGGTAGCACAAAGGTCCAGCGAAGGGCAGTGGGATTCAGCAGTTGAAGATGCTTCTTTGTTTATAGCAAAAAACAAACGTGGCGGACTGGGAGTAATTCCGATTAAAAGAAATAATGTTACCGGAGAATATATTTTCCAGTAATCTTTTATTTATATTTCGGACAAGTAAAAATGACCAACAAACTCGTCTCTAACTGTTCTGGAAAGTATGTTGATATTTTTTATATTATCATTAAATGTGATTTTAAATCTTTCTTCGGTTTTATTTCTTGTCTCGTCTAAAGCCTGTATTTTGTGTTCTATCTCTGACAACTCTTTATATTTATTATCGTTAAAAACAAACCAGAATATCCACAAAAAGAAAATCTCCTGAAGTTCCTCTCGCTGGATATTCTCATTCAGAAAGATTTTGAAATCCTTATGGTTTCCAAACGAAAAAATAATTTGTTCATTTTTCTTAACTAAAACTTCAGATGTTTTATCAAGATATGGAATAATAACAGATATTTTGTCGCCATTATTGTCCAAACACGTCATTTCTGCAAAAGGTGAGTCTGCAAAAAAGTCACCGCAAATGTAAACGGCACTCTTCTTCATTTCTTTTTTTTCAATAGTAATCATAATTTTTCTTCAATCTGTCTGTCTTTTTCTTCTTCGTTGGCCGCAAGAGTAGCGAAAATTTCTTTACCGAATGTTTCTCTAAGCTCTTCTTTTTCTTCGCACTTTTCTACAAGCTCTTTAAGCTCTTTTCCTATTTTACAGTAGGCCTCATAAGTTTTTTGTAAAAAATTAAGGGTTTCCTGTTCGCCCGATTTATCAATAAACTCATTTCGGTAAGCTTCATCAAGATACAGCCTTTTCAGGAAAATCCTGTTTTCTTCGGTTGTATCATACTTTTCAACCTTCATGTCATCAATTTTTTTTAGAAGTTCGTAGATTTTTTCTTTCATAATTGTTTCCTGAGTTCTTCATATTTATTTGTGGCGTTTTTCATATTCTTCACTGTTTTTGTTGAGCCAGTCATTAAAGCCGGCAAAAGCATCTTCTGTTGTGACGATGAGCGACTGCAAAATTTTTTCTCCAAACTCACCTGTTTTAGAAGCAGCAATTGCAGCCTTATTGTTACAGAGCTCAACCGATTTATCTATAGTTGTTTTCCATATTTCTTTGGTCCAGTTTCCGCTGCATTTTTTATAATAATACAGATAGGTTGAATCAATAATATTCTGTTCGTAATTTTCGATTTTGTGGCCAAGTTCTTTTTCTACCTGCTTGTACAAGTTATCCACAGTTGCCTTTTTGGCATTAAAAGCGAATAATTGTGCTGATAGAAGAATAATAACAAATAAACTGATTGATTTTTTCATAACTTATCCTCCATATAAAACGGTCTTATTGTAATTGTATTTCTTACATTCTTTGATTCATACAAGAGCTTATCGGCGGCGGAAAACATATCTTTTACAGGACCGTCACCGTAAACTGCACCAAAACTCATGGATAAATGCATATTCGGACATTCTTCAAGCTGAATGCTTTCAATTGACTTACGGATTTTTTCCAGACGGTTTTTAAGGATTTCCGGTGTAATATCCTTAAAGGAGATTAAAAACTCGTCTCCACCATAGCGCACAATATTGTCTGACTCGCGGACTGATTGTTGAAGAACTTCGGCAATTGCTGTAAGAACATTATCTCCATAAAGATGACCATAGGTGTCGTTTATCTGCTTGAATAAATCAATATCTGCAATTACAAGGGCAGTGCACGATTTAGAAGCAAGGTGTTCATCGTAAAACTTTCTGTTTTTTACATGAGTCAGGGAATCTGTATAAATCTTGTTTTGTATTTCATTTATTTCTTTGTTTTTTTCTGAAAAACCCATGATAACACTTTCATCATCAATACGGACTATGCTTAATTCCCCGTAAACACCGTAGTTATTTCTGTATTTTTTTGTAATGCTTTTCCCAAATTGAAGCTTGCTTAGTGCTTTACATGTTGTAACAGGTTGAACCAGCGGGCGGTCTTCTTCGTAGACTCCATATTTAAGGTACAGAGCAGCCAGTTCATCAAAATGTGGAAACTCATTATGTATTCCAAGATTTTCAAAAAGAGGACTTCCTATTTCTAAAAAATTGATTTTTCCTGTATAGAAATTGACTTCACAGATTGTGTTGTATTCATACATAAGCGCACTGATAATACGCTTAAGCCTGGAATTCTCATTTTGTAAAGCTGTATACTCGTCCATAAGGAAATTATAAGATGATAATACTTATTATTCAAATAAAAAAAACGGTGAACCATAAGGGCTCACCGTTTTAAAGAAGCTATTTTTTCTCAGAGTCATCCTCATCGTCATCTTCAACGAGTACAGTCTTCTTAGTAACAACAACCTTCTCGCCGTAGCAGGAGAACATCTGTTCAACCTTTTCTTTATCCATTTTTGGAGTAATAAGGCTGATAAGAGGAACAAGAATAAGACCGCCAACCATTGCAATGGCACCGCAGTTGATTGGAGATTTGATAAAGCGGATTGCAGGGAACATGTTTACAACTGTAAGTACAACACCCCAGATAAAGTTTGCCCAAACTGCAGCTTTTGTAACTTTCTTAGAGAATAAGCCGTAAAGGAACGGAGCAAGGAATGAACCTGCAAGAGCACCCCATGAGTAACCCATAAGCTGAGCAATATATGGAACCTTGTCTGGATTCAGGGCGATTATAACAGAAACTGCAATAAAGATTACGATGAAGATTCGCATTACAAGAACTGTCTTCTTTTCATCATCTTTTTTCATGCAGGTAATCTTAAGCATATCCAGAGTTAATGTTGAGCTTGAAGTCAAAACCAGTGACGACAAAGTAGACATGGAAGCCGAAAGAACGAGTACTACAACAATACCGATTAAAACATCTGGAAGAGTTGAAAGCATTTGTGGAACAATGTTGTCGTAAACAATTCCTTTTGCTCCGTGAATGGCAGGGAAATCAAAGAGTCGTCCAAAACCGCCAAGAAAGTAACAGCCACCGGCAATTACTACTGCAAATACTGTAGAAACAACTGTTCCTGTTTTTACTGCTTTTTCAGATTTAATTGAATAGAACTTGCCAACCATCTGAGGAAGACCCCAGGTTCCAAGAGAAGTGAGGATAATTACACCAAGAAGGTTGAGAGGATCCGGCCCAAAGAAGGAAGCAAACATACCGTTCATTCCCTTGAGGGCTGGAGCGGCAACACTTGGGTCACCAGGAATCTTAGAAAGCTTGTCGAGGGCAGACAAGAAGCCACCCTGTCCAGCGATTACTGCAGCAATTACTGCAATGATACCGCCAAGCATGATTAGTCCCTGGATAAAGTCGTTGATTGCTGTTGCCATGTAACCACCGAGGATTACGTAAACTGCTGTAAGAATTGCCATGCCGATTACGCACCATTTGTAATCAATATCAAAGGCAAGTCCAAAAAGTGTAGAAAGACCTTTATACAAAGAAGCTGTATATGGAATAAGGAAAATAAATGCAATTACAGCTGCGGCAATTCTGAGTGATTTGCTGTCGTAGCGTTTTCCAAAATAATCCGGCATTGTTTTTGCATCAAGGTGATGAGTCATAACGCGTGTGCGGCGGCCCATAACAACCCAGGCAAGCAGGGAACCGAGGAATGCATTTCCAAGTCCAATCCAGGTTGATGAAATACCGTATTTCCATCCGAACTGTCCGGCATAACCAATAAATACTACTGCAGAAAAGTAAGATGTACCGTAAGCAAAGGCTGTGAGCCACGGACCAACATTTCGTCCGCCAAGTACAAATCCATTAATATCTTTTGCCTGTCTGCGGGAATAAATACCAACCCCAATCATTACAGCAAAGAAGATAAGCAGCATAAGAATCTTAAGAATCATAGTTAGAACTCCTGAGTTTAAAGAAACGTTTTTTGTTAAGTTACTGTACATAGTAACAAAACATCAGGAGCGTGTCAACCCTTAATCTTCTTCATCATCTTCCTGACTTCGTCTTTGTACATTGTCTTTAATTCCGGCGGATTTAAGACTTCCACTGCAGAACCAAAGCGAAGGGCCCAGTAGAGGGTTTCTTTCAGCTGATTAGATTCAAAGGTCAGCAGAACAGAGCCGTCCCGCTTTTGCTTACAGGTTTGATTTTTGTGCCAGGTTCTTTCAAGGATATATGTGTTTACAGATTTATCAAAAAGTAATTCTATTTTCTGCGGTTTTGTGGCAGTGTTCCAGATTCCAAAGCTTGGGTCCACATGAATCTTATTGGCGTAATCAGGGTCCGGGGCAAAATCTTCTCCGAGAGTTATGTTTTTCATTCGGGCCAGAGTAAACGTTGCAAACTCTTTGTATTTTGTTGAATAGCCCAGAATATACCAGTCACCTTTCTGGTTGTAGATTTTATATGGATAAAGCTCGTGCGGTTTCCAGGTAGTTGCGCTTATAGAACGGTAATCAAAACTCATAATCTTGTGAAGCTTTGTTGCCTTAAACACAGAATTAAAAACCTCTTCGTCTATCGCAGGAATCGGATCGGCAATAAACTCAACATCATTCATAAAGCTTGTCTGCACTTCAACCTGATTCGGCAGCATCTGCGAAAGTGTTTCGTAAACTTTTGTAATTGTATCTTTAAGCGGTGTGTTATTGTAGCGTTCCATGAGCGGTAGAATCCCGGTGATTGCAAAAACTTCGCTTTCGGTAAGCATCATATTTTTTACAAAATAAGTATTGTCGCTGTAGTAATAACCTTTTCGCAGGCGGTCGTACTCAATCGGTGCATTATAATAGATTTTAAGTTCATCAATATCGCGTAAGATTGTACGGCGCGAAACCTCCAGCTCTTTTTCAAGCCTTGCAACGCTCGGATAGCTGAGATTCTGAATAGCCTGTTCAATTTTAAAAAGACGCAGCGGCTTTGTATGATTCTCTTTTGGTTTTCTACTCATAAAATTATTATAACATAGAAAAATCAATCATTATACAAAATTATTCTATTTTTATAATAGAAATGAATGAGGAAAAATGGCATTATATCAGTTATGATTAAGAACACTTTTTTGGAGTACGGTTATACACTTGAAGAAATTGAAAACAGAGTAAACAATACTTTTTACGAGATTTTTGAAAAGACCTGGAGCCGCTTTTATTTTGAAGGCATTGGTAATACCGGTTATTTTATGGATACAGGTAACTGCGATGCACGCACCGAAGGTATGTCTTACGGTATGCTTATGTGCGTTATGCTCGATGTTGACGGCGATAAAAAAGAATACTTTGACCGTATGTGGAAGTTCGCAATGGACTTTATGTATATGGACGAAGGATTTATGAAAGGTTATTTTGCCTGGTCTGTTTCTCCTGATGGAAAGAAAAATGCTTTTGGTCCTGCACCTGATGGCGAAGAGTTTTTTGCAATGGCTCTTTTCCTTGCCGGAAGAAAATGGGGCGATGGAGAAGGAATATACAATTACACAAAATGGGCTAAGAAGATTTTACACACCTGTCTTCATCATACGGCTGCAATGTGGGATCCTGAAACAGCCAATATACGGTTTGTACCAGGCTGTAAGTTCAGCGATCCGTCTTACCATCTTATGCATTTTTACCATTTTTTTGCGCAGTGGGCAGATGAGGTTGACAGACCTTTCTGGAAGCGGGCAGAGCAGGCAAGCCGCGAGTTTTTGATTAAAGCATGTCACCCTAAAACAGGTATGAATCCTGAATATGCCAAAATGGATGGAAGTCCTGAGCCTTATGGTCCGCCGGAAGGTCACGGAGATTTTTACAGCGATGCGTACAGAACAATTGCAAATATTGGTCTGGATGTTCTTTGGAATGGGGATGAGAATAAATGCGGCGGTAAAAAAGAAGCCTTTTCTAAAATTGCCGATAACTTAATTACGTTCTTTGCTGATATTCCGACAGATTCTTTCTATAAATATAAGCTTGATGGAACTCCGGTTCTGCTGCCAGACGGTAAACCGGAAAAGGCACTCCATCCAATCGGACTGCTTGCAACTCTTGCTCAGGGTACTTTGGCCTGTTCTCCTGCTGTAAAATCAGCTGCCGAAAAAATTGTGCGCCGCTTCTGGGAAACTCCGCTCCGTGAAGGTGAACGCCGCTACTACGATAACTGCCTTTATCTGTTTGCAATGATGGCTCTGAGCGGAAAATATAAGGTGTAAGCATGCGACAAAAGTTTACTTTCAGACAATTTATAGTTCCTCACATCGGGAAAAAATTAGCCTTTATGCTGCCCGCCGTTTTTATGATGGGCTTTACACTTTCCATACTCATCATCATCGGCTGGGGAACAGACCCTGCAAGTTTTATGAACCTTAATATTGCCGCCGCAACCGGACTTTCGCTCGGCAACACTCAGGTTATAGTTTATTCAATCATGCTGATTTTTACGCTGATTTTCGGGGCGGAAAAAATTGGCTTTGGTACTCTTGCCAATATGATTTTTATCGGTTACATTGCAGACTTTTTCTGCTGGGTGTGGGAAAAAAGCGGTTTTACTGCATTTATGATGGAAACAACGCTCCCGGTAAAAATCCTGTTTTTTGTCCTTACGATTATTGTTTTTGTAATTGTTGCTTCAATCTACATAAACGCACAGCTCGGAACTGCTCCTTATGATGCACTTCCTTCTATTATAAGCAGCGGTATACAAAAGGTGCCGTTCTTCATCATCCGTATTCTGTTTGATTTTTCTGCAATTGTAATCGGTCTTTTAGCTGCCTGGCTTGGCGGAAAAGGTATTCAGGGGTCGGTAATCGGCTCGGTTTGCATGTCTGTAATGCTGGGGCCGGTGATTTCTGTGGTGAGTAAACCGCTGGCCAGGGTGCTGAATGGGGAAGAAAAATAATTTTTTACAATAAGTAATTTTTTCCTTGCGTTATTCTCAAAAGCGTTTTATACTTAACACGTGAACGGAAATTCACGAGAAACACAATAATTGTGCACATTTATAAAACGGAGTAAAACTATTTACCACAAGCTTTCTGAAGAAAAACAAAATGCTCTCATCAACGCCGGAATAAAAGAGTTTGCCGACCAGGGGCTAACCGGTGCCAGCCTCAGTAAAATTGCAAAGAATGCCGGAATAAGTGTTGGCGTAATCTATAAATATTATTCAGACAAAAATGCTCTTTTTCTTGCGTGCGTTCATTACGGACTCGAAACTCTTTCTGAAGTTTTAAGCGATGTTATTTCTCACGAAGATGACATTGAGCTTTGTGTAAAAAATATCGTGAATGCAGTAATCCAGACTTCAATCGATGGAAGCGAAATCAACAGAATGTACAATACAATTTCTTCAATGGAAGCAAACATTTTTGCAAAGGAACTTGCAAAAGAAATTGAAGGAGTTTCTGCAAAGGTTTATGTCGAGCTTGTTTCAAAAGCGCAGAAGAATGGAAAAATAGATAAAGCTGCAGACCCGATGCTGTTTGCATTTTTCTTCGACAGTGTTTTGATGATGATTCAGTTTTCTTACAGTTGCGATTATTACAGGGAACGCCTTAAATTGTATTGCGGCGAAGATGTTTTCCAAAACAATCAAAAGATGATTAGTGAGCTTACAAGGTTTTTATTAAATGCCTTGAAAATATAAAGATTTAAAAAAGTAATTTAAAAATGGAAGTTTTTATTATTGAGGGTAGCATATGGAATATGCAATAGCTTATGACATCGGTACGACGGGTGTAAAAACCTGTCTCTTTAAAATGGACAAAGAAATTGAGCTTGTTGATGGAGCTTATGAGGCGTACAATCTTTATATTCTGGAAAACGGTGGCGCCGAACAGGATGCAGAAGAGTGGTGGTCTGCACTTTGTTCTACAACAAAATCACTTTTACAGAAAACCGGTGTTATCCCTAAAGAAATTGTAGGAATCAGCTTCTGTTCCCAAATGCAGGGACTTGTTCTTGTTGATAAAGAAGGAAATGCAATCCGCCGTCCTATGAGTTATATGGACCAGCGTTCTTCTGAGGTTATGAAAAAGTATTCAGGTAAAGGCTTAAAGGTTGCCGGGCTTGGACTCATTAAGCTCCTGACCTGTCTTGCTCAAACACATGCAGCTCCATTAAGTGTAAAAGATCCTGTCTGGAAATATCTCTGGGTAAAGGAAAATGAACCCGAACTTTTTTCAAAGGTTTTTAAGTGGCTTGATGTAAAAGAATATTTTATCTGCCGGGCTACAGGTGAATGTGTTATGACAAAAGATTCAGCCTGGTCAACTTTCCTGTATAATTCCAACAACTACAGCTGGAGTGAAAAACTCTGTCGGATGTTTAAGGTAAACCTTAAGCATCTTCCTCGTGTAATTGAGTGTTATCAGGTTGCAGGAAAGCTTACTCCAAAAGCAGCCGGTGAACTTGGGTTACGGGAAGGAATTGATGTTTATGGCGGTGGCGGAGATGCAACCCTTATTGGTGTAGGCGCAGGCTATACGAATGTCGGCGACACACACATTTATTCAGGAACCTCCGGCTGGGTTGGTACAGTTACAAACAAACAGATTGTAGATGCAAGCCATTCAATCGCAGCCGCAATGGGACCGGTTCGTGGACGATTCAATTATTTTGCAGAAATGGAAACTGCCGGAAAATGCTTTGAGTGGGTAAAAGAACACCTTGCTCTTGATGAAATCGGAATCTATCTGAAAAAGCAGGATGTTGCCGAAAGCAAGGAAACAGAATACGAAAGCCTTTATGATTATCTCAGCGATACAATCAAGGATGTTCCAGCCGGAAGCAACGGTGTTGTATTTACGCCCTGGCTTCACGGAAACCGCTGCCCGTTCGAAGATCCAAATGCAGCAGGAGTTTTCTTTAACATAAACATTGGAACCGGTAAAACTCAGATGATTCGCGCCGTGCTTGAAGGAATCTGTTTTCACTTGCGCTGGATGCTTGAATCACAAGAGCTTAAAGTAAAATCGAGCGACACAATCCGCTTTGTTGGTGGGGGCGCACTTTCTAAAGTTACCTGCCAGATTCTTGCCGATATTACAGGCCGCAAAATTGAAACAGTTGAACACGCACAGGATGTTGGAGCAGTGGGAGCCGCAATGCTTGTAGGTATAGGACGAGGCTTGATTCCTTCTATTGATAAGGTTAAGGATTTTGTAAGGGTAAAGGAAGTATTCACACCGAATGCAGAAAACAAAGCTGTGTACGATAAGAATTACAAGGTTTTCAAATCAATATATCCAACGAACAAAAAGCTGTTCAGGGAAATCAATTTATAAATGTTTGTAAAAGGGGAAAATGATGAACGAGCATGAAATAAAAAACAGCATTGTACAGACAGGACTTATCCTGCTTGAAAAAAAGCTTGTAGCCAGAACGTGGGGAAATATCAGCAGCCGAATTGATGAAAAGCATTTTGCAATAACTCCAAGCGGACTTGGTTATGAAACACTAACAGCCGATGATATTCCTCTTTTTAATATGGAAGATGAAACCTGGACCGGCCGTAAGCCTTCAAGTGAAAAACGCATTCACGCCGCCTGCTATGCCCAGTATCCCGAAGTTAATTTTGTTATTCATACTCATCAGGATTATGCAACTGCAATCGGATTGGTTGGTACCAGCACCCTTGAAATGACTGATGAAGAAAAATCTCTTCTTGGAGAAATAAAGGTTGCTTCTTATGGTCTGCCGGGAACTAAAAAACTTAAAAAAGGTGTTGAAGAAGCCTTAAAGGCCGGCAGCAAAACAGTCCTTATGCTGCATCACGGAGCAGTTATTCTGGGAAAAGACAAAGAAGATGCAATTCATAAAGCAGAAGTTCTGGAAGAAGTTTGTAAGCGCACCGTGGACAAAAAGGTGGGCGGTATAGAACAGATGCTTGTTCCGTCACCACTTTCTGAACGAGCTGTTGATTTGGCTGAAAAAATCGCCAGGAAATATCCGAATGTGAAAATTGTTGATTCTCCGCTTATGGAAAAGCTTGCAGAGCTTGGCGGAATAAGAGCCCAGCTTGATGATATGAGCCAGATGCTTGGTGCTAAGCTTAAGGTTTGCAAAAATGACCTTCAGAAGATTATGACAGTGCTTGAAAAGAATGATGCAGTTCTTGTAAAAGGTGTCGGCTGTATTATAAAGGCAGAAGATAAAGATGATGTAGAAGCACTCGAAATCCTCATAAACAAGGCAGGTATTTCAAAGCTGTACACAGCAGCGTGCGGTAAAAAAATTACGCTTGGCGCATTTGACTGCTGGCTTATGCGTACGGTTTTTAAGTTAAAGTATTCAAAAAAGAAAAATGAAAAAATTGAGGAAAAGTCAGAACACACAAAATCAAAATCAGACAAAAAAACAGAAGGACTCCGTGTTCTTAAGTTTTTCCTGTTTTCTGTTTCTGCCGGCGTAATCGAAATTGTTTCAGAAACTCTTCTGGAAAAATGTCTCCCATGGGAATCCATGACAGCTGATCCGCAGATTAAATATTGGGTAAGCTATCTTGTTGCGCTTATTCTTTCCGTAATCTGGAACTTTACGTTCAACAGAAAGTTTACGTTCAAGTCTGCAACAAATGTTCCTGTTGCAATGCTTAAGGTTGCACTGTTCTATGCAGTTTTCACACCGGCAACAACCTTTTTACAGAAATATCTCTGCAGCTTCAACTGGGGAGCAGTAGACAATTTGAAGGGACAGTTCACAACCGTAATCAATATGGTGCTGAACCTTACAACTGAATATGTATATGACAGATTTTTCGTTTTCCGCGATAGTCTGGATACAAATAAAAACGCCCTTGAGGCAAATAATTAAAAATACAATGGAGGCAAGAAATGACAAATTGCGCAATAAGCAGATGGGATGATCCTGATGAGATTAATCGCCAGCTCAAAAATCTTACAAGCCAGGAAATCTGGGAAGTTACTGATGATTACTATCAGAATGTAATCATGAAGTATTACGATGAAAAATGTACAAAATCAAAGGCAGTATTTGAGGAAGCAAAAAACTATATTCCGGGCGGCGTACAGCATAACCTTGCTTTTAACAAACCCTTCCCAATGTGTATGGAAAAAGCAGATGGTGCTTATCTTTATGATAAAGATGGAAACAAATATATTGACTTCCTTCAGGCTGGCGGACCTACAATTCTCGGTTCAAATTATGAGCCTGTAAGAAAACGTGTTATTGAACTTTTGCAGACATGTGGCCCTGTAACTGGTCTTCTTCATGAATCAGAGCTGATGATTGCAAAGGAAATCAACAAGCATATGCCTAACGTAGAAATGTTCCGCATGCTCTGTTCAGGAACTGAAGCCTGTATGGCATCAATGCGAATTGCCCGAATTGCAACAGAACACAAACGAATCATTAAAATGGGTGGTGCTTATCACGGCTGGTCTGATCAGCTTGTTTATGGTTTGAAAATCCCTGGCAGCCGAAACCTTCTTGAATCACACGGAATCCCAAGCCGAATCTACGGACAGATTGATGAATGCCGTCCTAATGACCTTAACATGCTCGAAACAATCCTCCGTCGCAATAAGGCAAAGGGTGGAACAGCCGGAGTTTTAATTGAACCAGTTGGTCCTGAAAGCGGAACCCGTCCTGTTGCAAAAGACTACAACAAGGGGGTGCGCGAGCTCTGCGACAAATACGGTGCACTTATGATTTTTGACGAAGTTGTAACCGGCTTCCGTGTTGCTCTTGGTGGTGCACAGGAATACTTTGATGTAGTACCTGATTTGACAATCTTTGGAAAAATCGTAGCCGGTGGTTATCCTGCAGCCGGTGGTGTAGGCGGAAAGAAAGAATACGCTCAGCTTATGGCTGCCGGACTTGCAACCGGTAAACACCGCGCTTATGTAGGCGGAACTCTTGCTGCAAATCCACTTTCATGTGTAGCCGGAACTGCTGCAATTCAGGAAATTGCCCGTACAAATGCCTGCGAAATTGCAGGAAAAATGGGCGACCGACTTACAGACGGTTTAAAAGGTTTGATTTCTAAATACGGACTTCCATTCGTAGCTTACAACCAGGGCTCAATCTGCCACCTTGAATGTACAGGTGCAATGAGCTTTGATTTCAGTTCTCTGAGCTTCTTGAAATCTGCTCTTGGAATCCTCAAGCATAAAGATATGATGTATGTTCGTAAGGATTCTATGGAAAGAATGGGTGCCGCTTACATGGCAAACGGAATCGTAACACTTGCCGGTTCACGTCTTTACACATCACTTGCCGATACTCCAGAAATTATTGATGAAGCTTTGAACCGCTTTGAAGAAGTATTCAAGCACGTTGCAAAGACAAGCAAAGGTTTGTTGAAGTAATTTAAAAACCCTATACGAACCTATAGCGCACTCTTTGATTTTCTGCTATAATACGCCACTATGACAGATGATAAGATTGTGATTCGTGGTGCGCGGGAGCATAACTTAAAGAACATAGATGTTACGCTTCCACGCAATAAACTGGTCGTAATTTCTGGACTTAGTGGCAGCGGAAAATCCTCACTTGCATTCGACACCCTTTTTGCAGAAGGGCAGCGTCGTTATATGGAATCGCTTTCCAGCTATGCACGCCAGTTTCTTGGCCGTATGGATAAGCCTGATGTAGATCTTATAGAAGGTCTGTCCCCTGCAATTTCAATTGAACAGAAATCAACAAATAAAAACCCGCGTTCAACAGTCGGCACAATCACCGAGATTTACGACTTTTATCGTCTGCTTTATGCACGTGCGGGGCATCCTCATTGTCCTCAGTGCGGACGCGAGATTCGTGAACAGTCTGTTGACCAGATTATAGATACAGTGATGAGCTGGCCAGACGGTACAAAAATGCAGGTTCTTGCTCCGGTTATCCGCGGAAAAAAAGGTGAGCATCAGAAAATCCTTGATGATGCAAAACAGTCAGGTTTTATCCGCGCAAGAATTGACGGTGTAATGGCTGAGCTTGAAGATTCAATCAAGCTTGATAAACAGAAAAAGCATACAATCGAAATTGTCGTTGACAGAATTAAAAAAACAGATGATGTAAGGTCGCGCCTTGCCGATTCAATAGAAATTGCACTTAAAAATGCAAACGGAATTGTAATAATCAGCCGCCGTGTTCCCGAAGATGCAACCGGTGAGTTCGAAGCCGAAGCACAGGCCCAGAAGGAAGTAGAAGTATTTTTCAGTCAGAAAAATGCCTGCCCTGACTGCGGTATTTCCATTCCAGATTTACAGCCACGACTATTCAGCTTTAATAATCCTTTTGGCGCATGTCCTGAATGTACAGGTTTGGGCGAAAAAATGGAGTGGGATTATAATAAAATCCTGCCCGATAAATCACTAAGCTTTAATCAGGGAGCTTTTCCTTTTTTCAATCCTACAGGCGAATGGAACCGGAGCATATTCAATGCAGTTGCCGAAGCAGAAGGCTTTACGCTTGATACGCCGATAGACCAGCTTACAAAAAAACAGTTTGATTTTGTATGGAATGGTGACGAAACCCGTAAGCTTCACTGGATTTACAAAAAGCAGAGTGGAGAAGGCTATTCAGAATATAACAGACCGTGGCCCGGAGTTTTACGCGAAATGACCCGCCGTTACAAGGAAGCCTGGGGCGAATCCATGCGTGTAAATATAGAAGAAAAGTTTATGTCTATTCACGAATGTTCTGCCTGTCACGGAATGAGGCTCAGACCGGAAGCTCTTGGTGTTACAATCGGCAATAAGAATATTCACGAGCTATGTAAGCTTTCTGTTCTAGATTCAATTAAGTTTTTTGATGAACTCCAGCTTTCCGAAAGCGAAGCCCAGATTGCTGCCCAGATAATGAAAGAAATCCGTGCTCGTCTCCGCTTTCTGCGTGATGTTGGACTGGACTATCTTACAATGGAGCGTGCCGCAGAAACACTTTCCGGTGGTGAAGCTCAGCGAATCCGTCTTGCAACACAAATCGGTTCTGCCCTGTGCGGCGTTATGTACATTCTTGACGAACCGTCAATCGGACTTCATCAGCGCGATAATCAGCGGCTTATAGACACACTCATAAATCTCCGAGATAACGGAAATACGGTAATTGTTGTTGAACATGATGAACAGACTCTTCGTACAGCCGACTACCTTATTGATATGGGACCGGGTGCCGGTGTAAATGGCGGTAAGGTTGTAGCTGCAGGAACTCCGGATGAAGTTGCAAAAGTAAAGAATAGCCTTACAGGACAGTATCTTGCAGGTAAGCTGCGTATGGATATTCCGGCTGAACGACGTAAGGGAAACGGTCTGTTCATAACTGTTAATGGTGCAACAGAGCATAACTTAAAGGATATAACTGTAAAGATTCCGCTTGGTACCTTTACCTGCATTACTGGTGTAAGCGGTTCGGGAAAATCAACCCTTATGCGCGATATTCTTTATCCGGCTGTAAGTAACAAGATTATGCGTACAGATTATCCTGTAGGTGCCTGCAAAGGGGTGGACGGTATAGAAGGGGTTGATAAAGTCATAAATATTGACCAGTCTCCAATTGGACGTACACCGCGTTCAAATCCTGCAACTTATGTTGGTGTTTTTGATTCTATACGTGATTTATTTGCAAGTTTGCCGGAAAGTAAGGTGCGCGGTTACCAGAAGGGACGATTCAGCTTTAATGTAAAGGGTGGTCGCTGCGAAAATTGTCAGGGTGCTGGCGAAATAGTAATTGAAATGAACTTTTTACCGGATGTTTTCATTCAGTGCGAAGTCTGTGGTGGGAAGCGTTTTAATCACGAAACACTCGAAGTTGAATATAAGGGCAAAAGTATAAATGATGTACTCAATATGACGATTGATGAAGCCTGTGATTTTTTCCAGGGAATACCTCATATATATAGAAAAATTGCAACCTTACAATCGGTTGGTTTAGGTTATATTCAGCTGGGACAGAGTGCTTTGACCTTATCTGGTGGTGAAGCCCAGCGTGTAAAGCTTGCAAACGAGCTAGCCCGTCCAGCTACAAGCAAAACTCTTTATATTCTTGATGAACCGACTACAGGACTTCATTTTGCAGATGTAAAGCAGCTTATGTCCGTAATTCAAAAGCTTGTTGATAATGGAAATACTGTTGTTATGATTGAACATAATCTTGACGTAATATGCCAGTCTGATTATATAATAGATTTAGGGCCGGAAGGTGGAACCCGCGGTGGTACTGTAATTACTACCGGTACGCCGGAAGAGGTTGCAGCCTGCAAAAAAAGCTATACCGGTCAGTTTGTAAAGCAGCAGCTGGAGCATGAGAAAAGATTCTCCGGTCACGTCGGAGAATGACACATAATGTCATTTTCGTGTATGATAGAAAGTGTCATATTCGGGCTTGACCCGGATATCTTTTGAGGAATAGGTTTTTATGTTTAAAAAGTTTGTAAAAACATTGTTATTTACTTTATTTTTCATATTTCTTTCCTCAAATCTTTCTGCCCAGGAATCCGAAGTTACAACAATCACTATAGAAAACTCAATGCAGACCTCGTACAAAAAGTCGGAGGATGGCAGTGAGGATTTAATTGAACTTGAAGGTGCCGTTGAGATTTCCGTAAAAAAGGGTAGCAATAAAACTAGCATAAAGGCAGATAAGGTTACTTATAATCGTGCTACCGAAATGCTTTTTGCTTCGGGTAATGTTGAAATCGTTACAGAAGGAGCTTCTGCCGGCGGTGAAAAAACAACAGCTAACTCACTTTTAATGAATACTTCAACCCTGGAAGGTGTTTTTGACGGAGGACGTGTAGTTCAGACAAAAAGTGATGCACTTAATCTTCCTTCGGGTTCTACACTTATAGTTTTTTCTGATTTGTTCGGCAAAAGTCAGTCGAATACAATTTCTTTTAAAAACTCAAAGCTTACTTTCTGTGATGATGAAGACCCGCACTGGCATATTGATGCTACAAGAACCTGGCTGCTGCCCGGCGGTGAGTTTGCATTTTTTAATGCCCTGCTTTATGTAGGACCGGTACCTGTTTTGTATCTTCCTGCATTCTATTACCCAAAGGATGAGCTGATTTTTAATCCTGTATTTTCAAAATCAGACCGAAAGGGTTTTACTGTACAGAATACTTATTATATTCTGGGACGAAAACCGCTTCAATCATCTTCATCATCCTCTTCTTCGGAAGAAACAACTTCTTCTGCCGAAGCCTTAAAGGGTCTTTACAATTTTATGAAGCCTACAACCTTAAAGGAGCAGGAAAGACAGGGGCTTATTCTTCATAATCTTGATGAAAACTACAGCGGAACAACTTCTACCTACCTCAAGGTTATGGCTGATTATTATTCCAAGCTTGGATATTTTGCCGGTCTGGAAGGTGTTTTCCAGCCAAAGAACAAAAACATTACAAACCTTAAGTTTAATGTTGATTTAGGCTTTAGTAAGACCCTGTTTGCAAATAATAATTACAGCTTTATTTCTTCTGCAAATAAAACTTATTGGGATCAATCAAACTTTATGGGCTTGAAAGTTCCATTCAGATACGGTGCAAATCTTGAGCTTTCACTTTCAAAGCCTTTTAGAACAACAATTCAAATGCCCTTATATACAGACCCGTATTTCTACTACGATTTTATGGTCCGTCAGGAATCTATGGACTGGATTTCTTATTTTTTACAGGGTGATGACACTACTTCTTCACAAAGTGAATACTCAACCTTTGCATGGAAAATCAGTAATTCATATTCTCCAACTTTACCTGCAGCCTTAAAGCCGTATATTTCATCGCTTTCTATAAAGCTCGATTCTTCTTTGAGCTTTGGTACGGCAACTGCTTCATTTGATAAATCAGATAAAGATAGAATTAAGGATAACATAGCTAATGGTGATAGTTGGAGTTCTTACACACCGGAACGCAAGTTCTATTATCCAACAGAAGTTACTCCGGCTACAGCATCTGTTTCTCTCAGCGGAACGATTTTCCAGTGGCCGCTTTCTTCATCAACTGCCAAAAAAGAAACGGTAAAATACACAGTTCCTCTTGTACAGCCCGAAGAGCTTATGTCAGAAAAACAGCTTGCACAGAAAAAAGAAAAAGAGCTGGAAGAGCAGAAAAAACAGCAGGAACAGGCAGAAAATGATGGCGAATCCTCTGAAAAGCAGGCAGAACAATCTGAGCAGGCAAAAACAGAACAGCAGGAAAATGATACTGAATCTGAGGAAAAAGCTTCTGAAACTGAAGAAAATCCGGAAAATGCACTGTTAAAAAATCTGCTTGTAAAGCTTCCGGAGTTTTCGTCATCATCTTCATCTTCTGTAACTGTACCGACGGGACTTTCTTATTCACTTGGTTATTCAATCGCTCCAACAGTTACTACAAAGTTTTCTTACGGAACAACAGAATCCTATATTGTAAATGAAGCTACTGGAGCAGAAAGTACAAGAACTTATCTCAATACTCAGGAAGATTTTGACTGGACTAAGATAAAATCCTTTATGTACACCTACAAAATGCCAACCTCTCTTTCCAGTAACCTTAAATACGGTGGCAATTATTTTACAATGACAAATAAGTTTTCCTGGGATCCAATCTTACAGGGACATCCTAATACAGACGGTGTAACAACTTCAGAAAAGAAATCACTTATTCTTGCAGACCACAAGGCAGAAAGTCAGACAATTTCTAATACAAATACTATAAGCTTTAAGCCTTTTTCTTATGTTCCTATGTTTGCAGATACCGGTGTTTCCTGGAATACAACTTTAAAACTATTCAGAAGGGATTTTAAGGGAACTTCAAGCGATACTAATTGGGAAACATATTGGAAATCCTCTGATGCATGGGAAAGCTATTGGTTGCATGATTACTGGGATGACGAAAACTGGGCAGATGAGGATGAAGAAAAGACTTTTAAGCGTAAAATCATCACAACTAATACCGTAAACTTTACGCTTGGCGCAAATGAGCTTAATAATAAGTTTAAACAGAACTTTACCTGGTCAATGACATTGCCGCCACAGCAGGTAAAGCATTCACTGTCATTAAATCTTACTTTCCCTTATGTCAGCAGTTCATTCTCCTGGAGCTTTCAGGAAAGGGCAAGTTCAAGCTCTACCGATACAGAAGAAGCAAACAAATCAAAATACGAATATAATACACTTTCGCAGGCTTTATCCCTTAATCTTTTTAATTCTTCATTAAAGCTTTCAGAATCACTTTCGCTCACAACTGACAGCGACAAGCTTGAAAAAGACAATAGAACCGGTATGGATATCTTAGACAGTATGAAAGTTTCGCTTTCCTGGAAAAGAATAACGGCTGCCTATACAATGTCTTATACACAGAATTATGAACTTGAAGAAGGTCAGGGATGGATTGCCAAGACTAATTCCGAGGGAAAAAACTATAAGGAGTTTATTCCATATTCATTGTCATTCTCCTGGAGCCCGGAAACAAAAACTTACTATAAGTGGTCAAAGAAAATCAGTTTTGCACCAGGCCTGTCAACAAGTGTAATTGCAGATTTAATCCGTCCTACAAACAGTTATTTAACATTTTCTCCATCCTTAAACTTTAAGATTGGCGATATGCTTACCCTGTCATTCTCTGCAACCTCAAGAAACTCAACTCTCTACTGGTATTTCCAGGGAAAGGATAGTATCTATAATGACTGTGGAAGCTGGTTTGTACCTCAATTCTTTGGAGATTTATTCCGCTCCTTTGGTATGGCTTTTGGCGAAGCATCAAAGGGTGGTTTTACTGCAAACAGGGAAGCATCCGGCTTTAAGTTAAAGTCTTTAAGCATGACAGCTTCCCACGACCTTCACGACTGGTCCTTTAATATGACCTGGAAGTTTGAACCAAAGCTTGTAAAACAAGATGGCCAATACACCTATAATTTTGACCCATATATCTCTATTGGAATTGTCTGGAAGCCAATGGACAGCATGAAAACTACAATCGTAAGCGAATACAACAAGACAAAAGAGAAAAAAGTCTGGGAACTTAACCCGAAATAATACGGTTTGTAAACAGCTGCCAAAAATGTTGAATAATGGTCTGCTATACTTTATAATTATTCTATTGTGAGTGAATATAAAATTGTAGTTCCCGATAATGACGTACTTTCTTGTGTTTGTGGAACAAATGACAGTAATCTGCAGCTCATCGAAGACAGTCTTGGTGTTTCGGTATATACAAAAGGTAACGAAATATCAATAGAATCCGAAGACCCCGAAATAACACAAAAGTTCCAGTTTATAATGGACAGAATCATAGACGAGATTTACGACGGCGGCAGAAATACCGAAGATATTGTAGTTTCGGTCCTGAATACGCAGAAAAAGGTAAATGCCGATGAAATCTCAATTCTTGTTCCGGGAAGTGTAAAAAAAATCTACCCGCGAACGCAAAATCAGGCTGAATACATAAATCTTTTACAGACAAAAGATATGGTTTTCTGTACGGGCAGTGCAGGAAGTGGAAAAACTTTTCTTGCAGTAGCAGAAGCTTTAAGGCTTGTTTTATCGCACAAAAAGAATAAAATCATCATTACCCGGCCGGTTGTAGAAGCGGGGGAAAGCCTTGGATTTTTACCCGGAGATCTGGAACAGAAGATAGACCCGTATCTCCGTCCTTTACGCGATGCAATGGAAGCAATTGTTACACCAGAAACTGTCCGCAAATTGTCAGAAGCCGGAATTATAGAGGTTGCACCGCTTGCGTATATGCGTGGCCGCACCTTAAACAATGCCGTAATCATCCTTGACGAAGCCCAGAACACCACCTGTACCCAGATGAAAATGTTCCTTACACGAATGGGCGACAATTCCAAGGTGTTTATTACCGGCGACCCGACTCAAATTGACCTTCCTAAAAAAACACCGTCAGGATTAGTGCATTCAATCAGTATTTTGTATAAAATAGAAGATATAGGCTTTATGGAGCTTACTGCAGATGACGTAGTAAGAAACCATCTTGTAAAAAAGATTGTAAGGGCGTACGAAAATGAAAAACAGGAACAATAAAGGCGAAAAGAACAGCCTCAAGGCTAATATTTTTGCCATGCTCGGAGACTATATAAAAAAGCATTATGACTATCTGCTTCTTTTTTTGATTGCTTATCTGGCAGTTTCGGCACTTAATTTTTTAAAAGTAAGCACTACCGAAACTGTTGCAAATTATTCACTTGATGAGTTCGAAATCGGACAGATTGCAGACAGAACAATCATTTCTCCAAAAACTATTCTCCCTGATGATGTAGAAGCAGTTTCTATTCAGGCTGGCGAAAAAATCATAAAAAAAGGCTTTCCGATTACAGAAGAAGGTTATGCCAAGCTTAAAAAAATGGCAGCTTCTCCAAAATACATAGACTACAGGGCTTTTGCAGATTCAGAGCTGTTTTTATTCCTGCTTGGTATTTTGTGGTACACTCTTTTTTCTTTCCTGCCGTTTAAGCGCAAGATTCAGATTAAAGAGCCGATTTTCCATGTTGTATGCTTCCTTATTGTTTATTCAGTTACAGCATTTTTTGGAAAACTCGGATTTTTCTCAGATCCATATTCAATCTGCATTATAATTCCTTCGGCTTTGTGTATTATGCTGGCAACAATTCTGTTCGGACAGACTTCTGCGGTAATTCTTTCCCTTATAATGTCGCTTGGTGTTCTTTGTGCAACTGAGTGGGAATTAGTTCCTTTCCTGTTTACGCTTGCAGTTACCTTCTGTGCCCACGGAATTGTACGAAAAATTGATAACAGACTTGATTTGATTTTTGCAGCAATCATGCTTTCCATTTCTAATTTTGTTTTTATTCTTATTCTTACAGTGATTTTCAACGATACTTTTTCCGATATGGCAAAAATATTCGGCGGAGTAATTGCAAACGGTTTCCTTTCAGGTGCCATGGCTTTAGGCTTCCTTACTCCTCTGGAATATATGCTGAACACCGCTTCCGTATTCCGTCTTATGGATTTAAGTGATACAAACAGTGCTATTTTCAAGCAGATGCAGATTCAGGCAAACGGTACTTACAATCATTCAATTATGGTTTCGCAGCTTGCCGAAAGTGCCTGCCGCGAAATTGGTGCAAATGCCCTTCTTGCACGTGTAGGCGGTTACTATCACGATATTGGTAAAATAGAGCAGAGTGAGTACTTTGTAGAAAATCAGTTTGACCACGAAAACAAGCATGCCGACCTCAACCCAACTCTTTCTGCTTCAATTATTAAAAGCCATGTACGTAAGGGTGTAGAAAAAGCACATCAGATGCATCTTCCGCAGGCTGTAATCGACATAATTTCGGAACATCACGGAAACAGCGTTATTTCATATTTTTACAAGGAAGGCAAGGAAAAGGACCCGACCCTTATGCCGGAAGATTTTTCTTATCCTGGAAATCCGCCTTCTTCTAAGGAATCTGCAGTTGTTATGCTTGCAGATACAGTTGAAGCTGCCTGTAAAACACTCGATAATCCTACTTCAAGCCGTCTTGAAAAGTTTATTACTGTGCTCATAAACCAGAAGGTAGAAAATAAACAGCTTGATAACTGTGATCTTACATTCAGGGATATTTCAAAAATTAAGGAATCCTTTGTAAGACTTTTGACAGGCTTCTATCATAACCGGATTAAGTACCAGAACCAGCAGGACCCTGATAAACAGGTACAGGAAAAACAGTCTCCAGAAAAACAGGTTCCTGAAAAAGCTGACAAAGAAGCTAAAGAAACAAAAGAGGGAAAAGATGCCAAATAGAATATTTGTTTGTATGCAGGAAGGACTCGAACAGCCGGAGTGGTTTGAAAACGTAGAAAAGTTTGTAGAAAAAGCCATGACAGAGCTTAAATACGACGGCGAAGAGGTTTCTGTCCTTTTGTGTAATGACAGTTATATGCAGGAGCTGAATAAGTCTTACCGTAACATAGATTCCACAACCGATGTTTTATCTTTTGAAAACGATGAAGTTTACGAAGATGAGGAAGGAACCTGGAAATGCGTTGGTGACATTGCAATAAGTCTTGAGACTTTGCCGGTAAATGCCGAATATTTTGATGAGACTAAAAATGATGAGCTTAAGAGGCTTTTAGTTCACGGACTGCTTCATCTTAACGGAATGGATCACGGAGAGGAGCATATCGAAAAAGGAACAGCCCCTGAATGTGAAATGCTTAAGCTTCAGGAAACAATACTTGAAAAATTAAAGGATGAAAAAATTATAAAATGAGCTTTTTTAACCGCAAAAAAAAGAATAAAAATGCTGCTACCGAAGCAGAAGCAATACAGCAGGAAATATTAAACGAAGAAAAACAGGATATGATTCAGGGAGTAGAGGATTTATCAAAAACTTCGGTAAAAGAAGTTATGATTCCCCGAATCGACGTAGATTTTATTTCTTCTGATACTCCACGAGAAGAATTGATTGAAAAAATTGTAAAAAGCGGACATTCACGATTCCCTGTATATACAGATTCAATTGATAACGTAGTAGGTGTTCTCTATGTAAAGGATCTGCTTAAATCACTTTCAGAAAACCTGCAGAATGTTGAGCTTACAAAAATCATAAGAAAGCCATATTTTGTTCCGGAAAGCAAACGAATTGATTCTCTTCTGCGCGAGTTTAAGCGTCATCATCTTCATATTGCAATTGCAATTGATGAATACGGCGGAATCTCCGGTATTGTTACAATGGAAGATATTATAGAAGAAATTGTCGGCGATATTCAGGATGAGTTTGACAAGGAACGCGAGGATATAATCACTGTAAACGAAAATGTCTGGCTTTGCGATGCCCGCGTAGATCTTGATGATTTGAACGAAACAATTGGAGCTGCTTTCCCGAATGAAGATTTTGATTCACTCGGCGGTTTTGTTTTTGACTTGTTCGGAAAGGTTCCTGTAAAATATGAAAAGTCCACATGGAAAAACTATGATTTTATAGTTCAGGATATGGAAGGACATAGAATCAACGTAATTAAAGTTATAAGAAACGGTGATGATGAAGAAGTTGACGAAGAGTAGAATTGCCATTGTATTTTTAAGTTGTGCAGCTGTTTTTTCTCTTTCTGCGGCAGGAAAAAGTAAGGATATTATGTCCCTTTATAATCAGGGAATTGAATGTCAGCAGAATGAAAACTATTATCTTGCTTCACAGTATTTCCTTGAAATTACGGCTGAAAATCCTGCTTTTACAGATGCCTGGTACAAGCTTTCTGAATGCTCGTATAAGCTTGGCGAACTTAATCTTGCGCTCCAGTATCTTGAAAATGCAGAAAAATACGAAAAAGAAAACAGCAGAATTAAAAACCTTAAGGGCATGATTTACATTTCGCTTGGAGAAATTGATGAAGGCCGCAAGGTTTTTGAAGAAGTTCTTAAAAAGTATCCGAATGACATTGATTCTCACTTTGGACTTGCAGAAATTGAACTTTACGAAGGACGTTCTTCCGGTGCAGAAAATCAGTATGCCGAAGCATTAAAACGTCAGAATACAAACAGAAAGGCTTTGCTTTCACTTGCGCTTGTTAGTGCAGAAAACGGAAAGTATGATAAAGCCGAAACTTACCTGCATCAGGCCTTTTCTTATTATTCAGGAGAACCTGAGGTTCATTATCTTGCTGCAATTGTTTACCGTATGAAGGGTGACCTTAAAACTGCAGAAAAGCATTGTAGAATTGCTGTAGAAGTAAACGGAGATTACGAAAAGGCATACGAGCTTTTATCTACAGTTTTGTATGAGCAGGGAAGATACTCTGAAGTAATTGATATAAGTGATTTCCTTATCCGCCGCAACAGAAAAAATGCAAATGCCTGGTACATAAAGGGAAGCTCACAGCTGCGTATGGGTAAAAGCAATGATGCAATCGGTACCTGGTCAACAGGACTTTCAATTGCTCCACAGGATGAGCTTATGCGGAGTGCCATGGAAATGGAAATCCGTGATACGCTTCCTCTTACCGATGCACGCAGAAAACAGTGGGCAGAATATCATTTGAATAATGCAAGACAGTATGCCGGCCGTTATGATGGTTCCGGGGCTGTTTATGAATATCAGCGTGCTTTAATTCTTGACCCGATGAATTATGAAGCCCGTGCAGCCTATGCAAATATTCTTGAAATGAACGGAATGTACGAGTTTTATCTTGAGCAGCTAAGGTTTATAAAGGCTAATAACGATTCGGAGCTTAATGCTAAACAGAAAACTGAGCTTGCAGATAAAACAGAAGCTTATGAGTTCCTGCTTAAAAATAATATAGCAGAACAGTGGAAGGTAGATTCTTTATATCTTGATAAAACCCGCTGGAATATTGCAATTTTCTATGAAGAAAACGGTTCAAGCTTTGTACATTCTGATGCAAACAGGCTTGCAGCTGGTGCTGCCGCTGATATTTTTTCCGGTATTGCAATTACATCTGTAAAAACACAGGTGAAACCGGTTGAAGGTTTTGGAGAAGCCTTTAAGAATGCACGCGCCGGTAAGTTTGATTATTTTATTCTTCTTTCTTTAAATGAAGGTCAGAATGATTTAACCTTAAACAGCAAAATCTATTCTGGCAGAACCGGCCTTGAAATTGCAGATGAAAGCTTTTATGCAATCGGAAACAACCGTCTTTCTACAACTTTAAGGCGTTTCCGAAACTCAGTGCTTGAAAAACTGCCATTGCGTGGAAAAATCCTGCAGAGAAACGGTAAAACTGTGCTGGTAGACATTGGTCGTGCCGAAAATGTAGTAAAGGATTCTGAGTTTAAAATCATTAGAAAAGGTCAGGTCAAAACTGCCGATTCTGAAAGTGGTTTGACTTACAAAGATAATGATGTAGTTGGAACTCTTGTAATTACCGAAGCTGGCGAAGAAGTTTCTGTTGCTGTGATTAAGAGACAGGGCTTTTACGACAGAATAAATGAGGAAGATGAAATAGTGCTTGTTTCTTTACCGCAGGATTCTGAGGAAAAGGGCGGGGCTGGCGCTATAGATACAGTTCCTTTGGCTGATGAAAAAGGAAACACAGTTGTTGAAGCAGAGGTTAAGGGAGAAGAGTTTGTTGAAGAAATTCGCAAGGCAGTAAGTCATCCTTCAATTCTGGAGCTTTTGCGGAATATTTATTAGGATTTTATGAAGAGATTTAAAATTTTTTTGGTATTAACTTTCCTCTCTTTTGCTGTAAGTGCTCAGGTTAAGCCTATTGTTCAAGATATTTATGCTCAGGCAGGAAATGGTCCCAGAATAAATGTTTATTGGACTTTGCCAAAAAATGTTCGTCCTGCAATTACAAAGCTTTTACTTTACAGGGCAACTCAGCCAATTACAACTTATGCTCAGGTTGAAAAAATGACTCCGATTGCAGAGCTTTCTCCGGAGACAACGGGGTATACAGATACAATCAGTGATTTTAATGATTACTATTATGCTGTAATTGTGTGCAACGACCGTCCGTATGATTTAATTATGATTTCCATGAATGCAACGGTAACGGGTGCTCATCTTACTGCTGTAATTCCGGAAAGAAAGATTCCTTCTTATGAAGAGCCTGAAAAACTTTATCTTGATGGCGAAAAGCGAAAAACTCCGCTTCCATATATTGATTATGTTGAAGGAATGAATAAAGAGCAGCAGATTTCCGATTATACTGCAAAATCTACAACACAGTTCTATTCAGGTTCACAAAATAATAATACCGAAATTACACCATACTTTTTTGAAGAAGATTTGATTTCCCCTGATGGCGGTGATGATTTTATCCTGTTTGAGATTCTAAAAACAACCTTTGTTCAGGAAAAATACGAAGAATCAATCACAGAGTTCCAGAAGCTTACCAGTCTGAACATAAACAAAAATGTACTTAACCGAACATATTTCTACATGGCCGAAGCCCAGTTCTTTATAGGCAAATACGACGAAGCCGTAAAAAACTTTATAAATGCTTCACAGGCATATCCGCAGCTCACCAAAAAGTGGATTAATTACTCTCTGGACAAGCTGAAGTTGCCGGAATAAAAAAATAAAGATAAAAGAAAATTAAGTGAAAAAATAGCGAGAGGGAGAGGAACGCCTTTCAAAAACACTCTGATGTGCTGCCGCTTTAGCGGCAAACGTATATAGTTCCAAGGCACATCAGCGTGTAGCACGCTAGCGTGCGGTTTTGAAAGACGTAACTCGACTGGAAGCTATTTTTTTGAATAAAAATTGTTCTTTTATTTTTCGCTTTTTTATGATAATCTTACGCTATTATGTTAGAAGAAATTAAAATCCCGATTGAACAACTGCGCGAAGAAATTATGAATGTTTGGGGGCGTCTTTGACTCCGATGCCATAGACAAGGCAATTGCCGAAAAAGAAGCCCTTACTGGCCAACCAGGCTTCTGGGATGACCCTAAAGCAGCCGAAAAAGTCATGTCACAAATTAAAAAACTTAAAAATCGTGTTGAACCGTGGAGAAAACTCCTTTCAGATATGGATGATCTGGATACGATGTTTGAACTTGCCGTTGAATCGCAGGAAGCTTCCGATGAAGAAGAAGTCCGCACAATGTACGATTCTGCAAAATCAACCTTTGAAAAACTGAATATTCTTAATCTTCTTTCCGGCGAAGTTGACCAGAACGATGCTTATCTTACTGTACACGCAGGAGCCGGTGGAACAGAAGCCTGTGACTGGGCCTTTATGCTCAGCCGTATGTATTTAAGATGGTGTGAGCGTCACGGTTTTAAGACAGAAGTTGTAGATGAGCTTGAAGCAGAAGGCGGAATAAAATCAATTACAATTCAGATTACCGGTGACTATGTTTACGGGTACTTGAAGGGAGAAGGCGGTATTCATCGTCTTGTCCGAATCAGTCCTTTTGACTCAAATGCACGACGTCATACTTCTTTTGCTTCTGTTTACGTTTATCCTGTGCTGGATGATACAATTGAAGTTGAAGTAAAGCCTGAAGATTTAAGAATTGATACTTACAGGGCTGGCGGAAAAGGCGGTCAGCACGTAAATAAAACAGATTCTGCAGTACGCTTTACTCATATTCCGACAGGAATTGTTGTTGCGTGTCAGACAGAACGAAGCCAGATTTTTAACCGTCAGGCTTGTATGAGCATGCTCAAGGCCCGTCTTTACGAATATTACAGGGAACAGAAGGAAAAGGAAAACTCAAAGTTTGCGGCAGAGAAAAAGGATATTTCTTTTGGAAGCCAGATTCGTTCTTATGTTTTCTGTCCTTATACAATGGTAAAAGATCACCGTACAAAATATTCAGTAGGAAATATTCAGGGAGTTATGGACGGCGATCTGGACGATTTTATGAACGCTTATCTTGTAGCTAAATGGAAAGGTCTTCCAATGGATGGTGCAGGCGACGATGACGACGAAGTATAGTTTTTGTTTGAAAAAACTTACAGCATCTCTCATTATTTTCCTCTTTTGTGGGGTATGCTTTGCGGCACAGACAACTACAAGTAATACAAACTGGATTATTGCCGCAGAGCAGTTTGCCTCCACTCAAAAAAAGGCTGATCCAATTTCAAATGCTTTAACGATTGATATTCCAAACCGAATTCTGGAAAAGCTTGACAATTCACTGTTCAGGGAAATCCCGTCGGATGAAAGCTATGAACGCGAAACAAACAAGCTTAAAAACGACAGGCTTTCTTTATTTCTTCAGCTTTCAAATGCGGTAAAAAAAAGAGACGCCCTTGTTCTTGAAAACTATACAGAGCGTGAGCTTAAAACAAAGATTGCAGCAGAAGAAAAAACAATTCAGGAAATAAAAGATAAGATTGACGAAAACCTTAAGCAGCAGAAAGAGATTCGAGATAAGCTTCTTTCAAATAACGATTCCGGCAAAGATACAGACAGGCAGTCTCAGGGAAAAAATACTTCCGAAAAGAAGGATGGCAAACTGAACAGAACCTTTGAAGAATACAAGACGTTTTTTAAAAATGTTTTTGAAGATGAAGAAGAAGTTATCATTGAAAAAATAACTCCATATACAGGCGGTTCAAGCAATTCCGGCGGAACAGGTTTTTATACCAGGTCGTCTGCGCTGAATGAAGCAGATTATGGAAGCAAGGTTTTTGAAGACGAAATGCTTGCAAAAAAAATAAATGCACTTTTGTATGGTCAGATAACAATTTATGGCGATTACTTATTTGTAACGGCTACTGTAAGGGTATATCCCGGTGCAAAAGAGCTTGCAACTGTTTCTGAAGCAGGTTCAATAGAAGAGCTTGACCTTATATCAGACAGTATTGCACAGAGCCTTATTCCTTCTATAACAAACTCGCTGCCAATATCATTATATGTAAGTATAAGTCCGCCGGAAGCTGCGAAAAAAGCAATTGTTTATATTGATGAAGTAATTTATCAGAATAACGGAGAGCTTATTACTCTTGATTCAGGTGTTCATTTTGTTCAGATAGTTTCGGAAAATTACAGAACCGCAGGAACAACTTATTTCTTTAATGGAAATACAAAGTATCTTGTGGAAGTTGAGCTGGAGCCGTCTGTGCAGGGTGAGCTTTATTTAAGTCATTCAAAAAATCTGGCGGGAACCTTTTACCAGAATGGACTGACAACACCTCAATCAGAAGACGGAAAATCAGTGATTTCAATAAACGGAGATGTCGTTCTCGGTCAGTTTATTGCAGAAAACGGCGAAGGAGCATTTTTCTATATCCCTGAAAACATGATTACAAATCTTAATTCATTAGAAATAAATGCTAAGCCCTTTGACAGAAATGATTATATAGAAAAATACAGAAGGAAAAGCTACAACGCTTACAGTATTCTTATAATTTCACTTATTCCTCATTTTGTTGCAAAGGGACAGTACAAGGCCCGCGAAGGTACTGATAATGCACAGGTATGGAAAATTGCTTCAACTGCAACTTCAGCGGTGGCAATCGGCTGCGGTGCCTGGTTTGTATATAATCTTGTAAGATATTTTATAGCGGCAGACAGTGTTATTCCGGTACAACCGCATAAAGATAAAAAAGCAGATAAAAAACAAAAAGATAAAGAAAAAGAGGCAGAGAAATGAAAAAATCCTTTGGTGAAAAATTAAAATCTTTGTTTTCCAGGAAAGCAGCCATAGATGATGATTTTTATGATGAGCTTATTGAACTTTTAGTAGAAGGTGATATTGGAGCTAAGACTGCCTATACTATTGTTGATGAGCTTCAGAAAATCTGTTCAGATAATAAAATCCGCGAAGAAGATAAAATAATTCTGGAATTAAAAAAGCTTTTGCTTGCAGACGTTAAGGCATACACTCCCGAAATCCAGAAGGATAAAGTAAATGTCTGGATGGTTCTTGGCGTAAATGGTGTAGGAAAAACAACTTCTGTAGCTAAGCTTGCAAAATACTACAAAGATTCCGGCATTGAAAATGTTGTTCTTGCAAGTGCAGATACATTCCGTGCAGCGGCCATTGAACAGCTTGATTTGCATGGAGAACGATTAGGCATTCGTGTTGTAAGTCATCAGCATGGTTCAGATCCTTCTGCTGTAGTTTTTGATGCGGCTGAAGCGGTAAGGGCAAAGGGAGCAGGCCTTGTTCTTGCAGATACAGCTGGTCGTCTTCACAATAAGGAAAATCTTGTCCGCGAGCTTCAGAAGATTGATAAAACCTGCAAGTCTAAGGCTGATGAAGGCTGTTATAAAAAGATAATTGTTATTGATGCAACTACGGGCCAGAACGCTT
>JAEEGK010005807.1_pt1 | contig 29823 bp, 25 predicted proteins | sample 8958771 | NCBI WGS metagenome assembly JAEEGK01 (sample SAMN16246547, study PRJNA631951) | gut metagenome | biome: gut microbiome; feature: rumen; material: SC-attached | host: Bos | place: Iran: Karaj | collected 2018-10 | reverse complement strand
ACTGGAGCTTATCTTGGCGGCACATATGTTATCGCATTCTCTGACAAGGCATCCTATAACAGTGCTATCACGTATTTTGAAGCAAGCGGTATCGCATATGCCGAAGACGGTGCGGTAAGCCTTTGTTCCAACGGCACTGACCTCATAAAGAACTATGAGATCAACCCTGGAGCAAGCACAAGGATTGCTGTAATTGATACAGGCTCTAATGTCGCAAACGAGAGATATTCAGTTATCGGCGATGATGTATCAGACAAGCATGGTCATGGTACTAACATCTCAAACTATATCCTGTCTCAGACAAACGATGCCTATATCATCTCGATCAAGGCAATTGGTTCTGACGGTACAGGCAACGTATCTGATATCTGTGCAGCAATCACTATGGCCCAGAACCTTAACGTTGAAGTGATACTCATGGCCCTTTCTGTAAAGGACAACGGAGAGTACGATGCGTTCAAGGAAATCGTATGGGATGCAGAAGCAAAAGGCATCAAGGTTATTGCTTCTGCCGGTAATAACAATGCTGATGCAGAGGATTATCTTCCTGCAGGTATAAGCGGAGTAATTACTGTCGGCGCAATAACAGAAGACGGATACAAGTATTCCACTTCCAACTATGGTGACATGGTTGATTACTATATCCCGGCCAAGTCAACTTCTGAAGCAAGCGCCCTTTTTGCAGGCAAGTTCATCGCAAACAAGATTAGCGATGTTGCTACAAGCTGCAAGATAAAGGAAGACGAGCCTACAGATCCCGTTGAACCTGATACAGATCTTGCAGAGGTCAACCTCACTAAGAAAAAGGCCGGTGTCTATGTCTTCGTAACTAAGGAACAGATGGTCGCTGCAGGCTATACAAGCTCTGATGCTTTCAGAAATGCTGTAGTAAACGCAGCTGATGCCATGACAGGCGCTAAATACGCTCAGTCAGGTTCTGGCGGTTCCGGAGAAAAGGTTGACTGTATCACTTATACTCACCTGGCATATGCTCAGGCGCTTAAGAAGATCAGCAAACTCCGTGAATCAGGGGGATATGTCTACTTCAGCGGAAGCTGTAAGGGTGAAAAACCTTGGAGACTTTATACCACCACAGGTTCTACAGGATGTACTTCCTGGCTCTCACTGCACGGTATCGGCAGCCCGAGTTCTGCAGGTGTTAAGATGTCTACTCATTCCCTGAGCGATCTCGGTGTTGAGAAAGGCGATCTTGTCTTCTTTGGCAAGAGCAGTGACGGATATTGGCATCACGCTGCTATCTATGCCGGCTCAAGCACTTATTTCTGGCAGGCCAGAGGCTCTGATTACACTGCCGGAAAGTCCAAGAGATCAGGTGTATCCGTAAATGAGGACACTTCCGGTAATGACCGTATCCTGGTCCTTCACATTGAAGACTTCAAGGAGGAGCCGAAGATAACCTTAACAAAGTCAGTTGGGGACGGATATTCTGTTCTGACTAACGGCAACAGCTGCTATAGCCTTGCAGGAACAAAATACACGCTCTATAAGTCTTATGAGTTCGGTGATGTTCCCACACAGGAACTGACAACCTTCTCGATGGATGCCAGTGGAAAGACAAGCACAACCTACAAGATTGCTGCTAACACCACATACTTCCTCGTAGAAACAGCAAGCGGTTCAGGTTTTGAGATCGATCCGACCATTTATAAGATAGAGACCGGAAGCACGGTAACTGCGCCCATTAAGGTAACGAATCTCTTAACAGAAACGACCGAGACAATCAGTGTTAAGAACGATCTGTTTACGATCCCCATGACCGACACACCTGTTGTTGACCCATTTGAGTTCCATCTTGATAAAGTATCAACGGAAGGTCAGCATACAACCGCCGATTTCAATAATGCTAAGTTCAGACTTGAGTTTTACGGCAAGAGTATAGCATTTGATACGGCTGTTTCAGGCACTCCTACTACAGTGTTCGAATTCAATTTGGATGGAACAACGCAAAAGGTTACTTTGGAGTATCTTGCCGGGCTTACTGCTACAGGTGGATCTAACAAGAACTACTTTAAGGATCTCTATGACTCAGGAATCTTAGATAACACAAGAAGATTACCGCTCGGCACGTATCGTGTCTATGAAATCGGTGCTCCTGCTGGATATGAACTGAATACTCAGGTTTTCCGAGTACGCATCTATCAGGGTTCTGATGGCATAGCTACAAGAAAAATGGGTATTGAAGGTGTTGGCCCCAATGGTTATAACTACTTCTCACACAAGTTAGATAAGTCTGATCCGAACTATGATCTCCTGAAGATCACGCTTAATGAGACTACGGTCAACGGTCACTTTTCCCTCACAAAGGAAATGGATGACAACGAGATCGTAAAGGACATCACCGGTGTTTATACCTTTGAGCTCCGGAACACAACGGATAACACACTCATTGCTACCGGCGTATCCGAAAAGGACGGCAGAGTCCGCTGGACATATAAGCTTGCAGACCTTCATATGGCAGATAACCCTGAGGTCCTCCTCACGGGAACATCTACTTACGAACTTGAACTTGCAGTTTATAATGCAGGCAAAGCCAAGATCTCTTATGAGGTCAGAGAGTTCATCCCCAAGACAGTATTCGGAAATACTTCTATCGAGTATTCCTATACAACTCCTTCCGGATGGACAAGAAGTGCTGACGGCTCTTATTTCTCTAAGAAAGTCACACTTAATGACAATGCTACTTTCGTTGATGTCATCAAGAACAACGTTGAGTACGGCGATATCTCCATCACAAAGGCGATCCCCGTTGACGATACCTTCGACAGGACCAAGGTCACTTTCTATCTGTATAACACAGATAAGAATGTCCTTATCGCCACTGGCAAGGTCGATTCCAACGGCAATATCGAATGGACAAAGGCTGCTGCTAAGGGATACGGCGTCGATGACTGCCGTGTCGGTATCAATGAAGTTAAGCACCTTCCTCTGGGTAACTACAGGATCGAGGAAGTCTGGAACAGAGCATATCTTGAGTCTTTAGACGGCAAGAAGGTCGAGATCATCTCAACCAACAATTCCGGTTGGACTCTCGATCAGAAGGCTGATACTACAAGATACTACAAGAACTTCGTCCTCAAGGATGACGGTAAGGTATTTGCTTTCGGTTCTATCAAGAACGATGAGCATGTTCAGTGGTTCAACATGACCAAGACAGTTACTGTTGCGGGTGATGTTTCCACAATAAAGGCTGATCTCTTCTATGTTACCGACAACAAGGAACTTATTAAGGTCGCTGAAGGCTCCTGCACTACCAGCAAGGGCAAAGGAACATATAACTTCACATGGGAGTATAACGGCGTATCCGAGAATCGTAATGGTCTCCAGACATTGAAGCTCCCTGAAGGCGATTATATCGTCAGAGAATATGTTCCCAAGACCTTCTACGCTAACGGCAATGACAATGTGCCTTACACTTATATGGTTCCCGAGGGATTTACGGCCGTTAAGGATAAGAGCGGTAAGATCGTTTCTTTCGAAAAGAGCTTCCACGCATCCAATAACGAAACAGCGGTTATCTCTCAGAGCATAACCAACACAAGGATTGAGGCATCTCTTGAGATCCGTAAGGTCGAACAGGCTGCTACGATCGACAGAGACTTCAGATTTGCCATCTACTACAGAGGCAATGAGGAAAAAGCTCAGAACATCGGTGTGTTTACTGACAAGTATCTCCTTGATACCGTAACGGTCCGCACATCCAAGGGTTCCGGTATGACAAAGCTCAACAAGATCCCTGAAGGCTGGTATGAGATCGTAGAGATCTATTCCGCCGGTTGGGCAGCATCCTGGGTCAACAGTGATTCCAATACTGCTGACGGTAAGCTCGTACACGCATCTTCAGAAGGCGGCACTAATGCAACACCTGTCATCCGTGACAATGTTGCGCTCTTTGGTGTCGATGTTCCCGGCGTCCTCGTTTACAACAAGATATCCATTGATGTCTTCGTTAAGAAGTATGACGCTTGGACAAAACAGGTAATCACAAAAGCTGGAGATCATCCCGAGAATATCCACCTGACGTTCTATCTTTATAAGGATACGAACGGCAATGGCGTTCTTGACAAGGATGAAATGGGATCATACCAGGTAATGGTCGATACTGATGACGACGGCAATGTAGTCTTCAAGGACATCCCTGCTGGCAAGTATATCCTCAGAGAAGTTGCTACCGTTAACGGCTACTACTTAACAGCTCCCGATATCGCCTTCGAGGTAAACGATGCAATCAACTTTGAGGCGCATCCTGCCAACACTCCTTATGCCGAACCTGTAAAGGTCACAAAGGTCGACAATGAGACAAACGAGCCCCTTTCCGGTGCTGAGTTTGCAGTATTTGTTGATTCCAACGACAACGGTGTTTGGGATAAGGCAGACAAGAAGGCTCAGGTCTGGATCGATTCCAACAAAAACAAGCTCATTGATGACGGTGAACTTAAGGAATGCGTCATGGCTGAAACATCCAAGGGTGTTTATGAGTCAAACGGCGTTCTCCATTTCAACGATGGCAGCAAGGAATTTGGCAACAGATACTTTATCGTCGAGGTAAAGGCTCCTGCCGGTTACTTCTTTGTTAAGCCTGACGGCACCTTCACAACTGAAAACACTTGTGAAGCTTTCACAATTCGTGATAAAGATACGACAGCAGCTGATTTCAAGGTCGGCATTAAGGAATTCAAGTTCCGGAACCAGACCGGTTCTGTCTATGTCCATAAGGTCAACGACAAGAATGAATTTCTCTCAGGTGCTGAGTTCACTATCTATAAGGATGAGGATTGCACGGTAATCGTCGGCAAGCTCGTTGAGAATACCGAGAAACAGAGATATGAGTACAGAGGACTTGGTATCGGAAAGTACTATCTTAAGGAAACAGTAGCTCCCGAGTACTATATCGAAGATCCTAACACGTATGACTTCGAGATCACTACAACCGCAACTTATGCAACAGTCGATAACATTGACTGGAAGCCTGAGGATGGTATCCGTGGTGAGTTCCTGAACTTCAATCCTATCGTTAAGACGACTCTTACCGATACGGAGACAAAGGGTCACATCGTTGCTCTCAGAAAGACGATTACTCTTGTTGATACCGTTAAGTTTGAGGGTCTTATAGTTGGAAAGACCTATATTATGGAAGGCACTCTGTACGATAAGGAAACCGGAAAGGCCATCCTTGGACCTGACGGAAAACCGATCACAAACTCTGTGCCCTTCAAGCCCGAGACAACAGACGGAACAGTCGATGTTCCTTTCACGGTCGAGATTGAGCTTGTAACGGGTAAGACACTCGTTGCAGCCGAGAAGGTAAAGCCTGGAAACAGTGAAAGATATTGTGGCATCCACTACGATCTGAATGACGTTGAACAGACTGTTTACGTACCGAAGATCGGTACCACAGCTACTATCAATGGGAAAAAGGCTATCTATCTTGGCTCTAAGGAAGTAAGGAACATCACTATCACCGACAAGCTCTCCTTTAAGGGACTTGAACCCGGAAAGACATATCGCGCTGAAGCAACCCTTTACAAGGCTGACGGTACACAGCTTATGAGCAACGGCAATCCCGTTATCTCAATGCTGGAATTCACGCCTAAGTCTTCTGAAGGATCTGTGGAAGTTAAGATCACGTTCTCCTCTGAGGGACTTTCCGAAGGTGACAAGATCGTCGTTTTCGAAAAGGTTTACGACGTAGATACCGGAATCCTTATCGGTTCTCACGAAGACCTGAACGATGACAATCAGACAGTAACTATCCACTTCAGACCTTCTACAGGCGAGGTAATGCCGACTTATATGAAGATCGGTATGGCCCTCCTTTCACTCTCAACACTTACGGCTTCTGTATTTATCAGACGTAAGAAGAGACTCGCTTGACGAAGGTAATGGTTCGTTGCCCCGTGGGTCACAAGCTCACGGGGCATTTCTATAGAAGGAGGTTTTATGAGCGACAGCAAAACATTAAGGATCATCGTAAAAACTGTATTGGTGGTTCTCTTTTTGCTTGGCCTGGCCATTATGTGTATCGGCTGGATCAAGAATCACGCAAGGCAGGCAGTTTCAAAGGAAGCTGTCAAAACTGTGGAAAGCGTGATCGAGAACGGCGGAGAAGATAAGGTGACTTTTGAGGTCCCGATATCTGACTTCCTGGCAGTCGATGGTGAGTTGGGAGAAGACGACACCACTCTGGATGAATTGATGCGTGAGATGGGTGAACTAACTTCCAAGCATGAAACCCTGACATTGATAGGTATCCTGGAGATTCCCTGCATAGATGTTAAGGAACCTATCTGGAATTCCTGCTCTACTACTGCCCTGCGATTCGGCATCGGAAGATTTCCTCAGACAGCCAATATCGGGGATGCAGCTAATTGCACGCTCTTCGGTCATAGGATGAGGCAGAGCAAGACCATCTTTTGGCAGCTCCAGACTCTTGAGAAGCAGATTGGCGAAGAAGTCATCGTCACTACTACTGACGGCATCCGTCACAAATACAAAATCATGGATACTGTTTATGTCAAAGATTCGGCGATCGATCCGTACTTAACGGCAGATCTGTTCGACACAGAGCATTTATGTCTCGCAACATGCGGCTACGGCCAAGACCCATACAACAAAAAGATCTACAGGGCAAAGAACACGGAATTCATAGTGATCTGCGTTCCTGCCGAATAACGAAGGAGATTTCATATGAACAAGGAAGAATTACTTTACGAATACCTTAAGGCTTACCACAAGGGTAAGAAAAACGCAGTTCACAGTAAAGAATTGCAGGATCGATTCAAGATCTGCTCCAGGACCGTACGCGCATATGTTAACAATCTGCGCAAGGCGGGATATCCCATCTGCAGTAACGATAAAGGTTATTGGATCGCCAAGAACTCTAAGGAAGCAAATCAGACTGTTAAGCGTTTGGGTGACTTTGTTGGTGAGATTAACAGCGCCAGGACAGGACTTGCTGTTGCAGCTGTACAGATGAGAAGCATCACAACGATCACGGAAGAAAACATCCGAATAACCGTAAAGATTGGCTAATTTCATTCAGGGCCTGTTTTCCAGTGATGCGGAAATGCAGGCCTTTTACATGCCCTTAACCGGGCAAATAAATCTTTAAGGAGGTATCTGACATGAGATCAGATAAAAGCATCACGCCGAAGCCTGAATGGATCAATAACGATGGCAGCGGCATCAGACTTTTCGCTTATACGTGCGCAATAAGCGGAAAAGAAGGCGGAGCTTTGCCTTCACAGGGCAAGGCTAAGGGCGGTACCGGCATCACCGGGCTTAGAAGAGAGCTTGAAAAGACAAAGCTCGATGTATGAGAAAGAAAGGAAAAGAACATGGATTTTGAAGAATTCAAGAACACAATTATGGATCTCGTATCCAAAGAAGTTGAGGACAGAGGACTTGAGGACATCTCAATGAAGCTCACTACGATCGATTCCCCTGACGGCATGACTGACAGGCTCATGGTATCTGTCGGTGATTCAAAGATGTCAATGGCCTTCAGACTCAAGGAAATCTATGGCAGTGTCCAGGACGGCGAAGATATTGATCACGCTGTCTACAAGATGGTCAACACAATTGAGGATAGCATCTCTGTTATCAAGAACAAGGAACAGGACGTTAAGAGCTTCATCTCTGATTATGAAAAGGTTAAGGATCACACCTACCTCAGAATGATCCCCGGGGACTCTCCCATCCTTAAGGACACACCTCACAAGATGGTTGAGGACATGGCGCTTGTCGTAAACATCCACCTCGAGAGCTTCTCTGATGAGAACGGCAGATCCTGTGTGGTAGTTTCCAAGCCTCTTATGGAGATGTACGGCATTGATGAGAAGCAGCTTTTTGCTGATGCTGAGAAGAACTCTCTTGCTAATGAGCCTATTGTATTCACACCTCTTGGTGACATGATCAAGAACCTCATCGAATCCGAGAATCTCCCTTCTCCTGAGGAAGCTGGCATTGTTACCTATATCGCTACCAATAAGAGCGGTTTCCAGGGTGCAGCTGTAGCCGGTTATCCTGATTTCTGTGAGAAGGCAGCTGAGACTATCGGCGGAAGCTTCTATATGCTTCCTTCCTCTGTTCACGAGTTCATCCTTATCAAGGATGACGGAATGCCTAAGGCCAAGGATCTCAATGCCATGATCAAGAACGTCAATGAGACAGTGCTCGAACCCAGGGATATTCTCTCTGCTCAGTGCTATCACTACGATGCCAAGAACAAGGTTCTCGAGACCGGTCTTAAGTATGCAAACAAGATTCAGCAGAGGAAAGGCGGCACAAGATGACCTACGAGCAGTATATCGAAGAAACTACCTATAACTGCACGAGAGTTTTGATGGACTGCAGTGCCGGACAGCTCTTGGATGTCGAGTATATCAGGAAGATTCTTTGGGAAGATGACAGAGTAACTGGTGTTTATTCGGGTCACTGCACTTCTGTTCAGGGTACAGCAGCTGAAAACATCAAAGATGTCCTCTTCGATGAGAAGTTCCTTCGCGATTTCAACGAGCGAGGAATGGATATGCAGGAAGTAATGGCTTACGGCCCTGAGGCGATCGATGTGGTCGCCCGGTGCCTGGCCTTAAAGCATATCAGTATACTCAAGCTCATAGAGCAGGAACAACAGAGACGAAGGCAGCGTCAGAGAGAGGCTGCTCGTAAAGGTGTCTTGAGAGTGTGATTTCATATGGGAAGAGTCCGAAAGGGCTCTTCCCATTACACTAATTTTTTTGATTAATGATGAGGTATCAAAAAAGGTGTGGTTGATTAAGAAAAAACAGAGAATGATTATTCTTTCTCAGAATCTTCTTCCTCTTCCTCTTCATCTTCATAATCAAAATCTGGCATCTCCGGTTTTCTGTCGAATTGATGTATAAAAATCATACCCCACCCAAGAACAACAAATGCTGACACACCCAAAGCATAAGGAGTGGCATCATTAGCTGATTGCGACATAATGGCAGTTATTATTGTTGCAACAATTAAGATGCCTACGATTATCGCTAAAGCTATGTATTTAATTCTTCGACTTTTGTAATACTTATTAAGCTCGAGTTCATATAACTTAATTTGTTCAAGTTTTATTCGAGTTTCATTGTCAGATTCTTTGATTCTTGTTTGATCAATAGAAACCTCGGTATTCTCTGTGCGTCGTACCTCGTCATCTAAATAAACACTCTGACCACAATATGTGCAAAAAATACTCTTTGCGCCTTGCTCGACATCGTAGTTAATTTTTCCTCCACAGTGAGGACAATTCAAAGCTTGAATCTTCATAGCATATACCTCGCTTGGCTTCATTTTCTAAAGTATCAAATATATTTTAGCATTTAGATCATGTTCACTGTATGAACAGTTAGTGAAGGTACTAATTGTCTGATACATGGTCTCGTTACCAAATCTAACGAAAGGAGTACACGAAATGCAGATAATAAGTGATGAAGATCTGGCACGAGCCCGTGAAATGGACTTGCTGACATATCTCACCTACCACGATCCCGGGAACATCAGACATGTTTCCGGGAATGTTTATTCTACGGTGGAACACGACTCGCTCATCATAAACAACGGCAAGTGGTGCTGGTTTTCACAGGGAATCGGCGGATTTTCTGCCCTAGATTATTTGATCAAGGTTAAGGGAGTCCCTTTTAGAGATGCTGTTGAAAGGATTATCGGTAATATCTCTGAACCGTTACCGCCGGTAAAACTTCCGGTCGAACCACCAAAAGTGTTCGAGATGCCGGAAGTTCAAGAATATCCGATGAGAGCAGCACAGTATCTTATCGATCGCGGGATTGATGCTCAGATAATCAGATGGTGTGTCGAGCATAAGCTCATATATGAGACCACCAAATACGATAATGTCCTTTTTGTTGGCTACGATCGCAAAGGTGTTCCCAAGTATGGTGCCGTCAGGTCATTCTCCGGAACTTTCAAAGGAGATGTCAAAGGCAGTGACAAACGATTCGCTTTCAGGATCGTCAAAGCACAGAGTCCGAGAAAGGTTCATGTTTTTGAGGCTGTCCCGGATCTGCTCTCATACGCAACACTCGTAAAATTATGTGGCAAAAACTGGCGTAAGGAAACATATCTGTCTCTTGCCGGTATCGGTGGCAGCGCAATTCCCAAAGCACTCGAGCAATTCCTAAAGGATTATCCCGAGGTCAGCCACATATATCTTCACCTGGACAACGATGAACCGGGTCGAAAGGCTTCTGAGCAGATTGTGGCAGCTCTCAAATCCAAATACGTCGTTAAAGATTGTCCTCCACCCGAAGGAAAGGACTACAACGACTACTTGAAGATCCAACGATCAAAACCCAAAACAAAGAAACAGGAGGCTTATAAACGATGAAGAAGTTTAAGAATGCACTGGTCATGTTACTAATTGCCAGTATGTTGGCATCGTCTGCCGGATGCTCAAAAAAGACAACAGAGCAAACAACTGAGACCGTGACCACAGAAACCACCTACGGGATAGGCACACCGGAGAAGACTGATGACTTCGAGTTCGGTGTTAACGGGATCAACTCTTTCGAGGTCACGACAGAGTATGGCGAGAAGTTCCGCTGCCTTTTGGTGAACGTATCTTACACAAATCTCACCGACAAAGAAAAGGACATCAGCAATAGAAACATCGAATTGTATCTCGATAACGAACAGGTCTTCCCCAGTGAGTATCGTGATGAGTTTGAACTTTTCTTTGAGGAAGGACTGCTCTTCAACGACAAGAATGTTAATCCCGGAAGGACAAAACGTGGGTACATTGTGTACCGCATCTATAAAGATTTTTCGAAGATTGATGTCTGTATGGACAGTGTGGTCATCTCCGCTAACAGAAGCGAAGTGACTCCCTTGGCCATGCCTACGCCGACCGAAACGCCGGCGCAAGCAACAGAGAGTTCGGCAGGTCCGACAGGTTAAAAGCCGCAGGCTTTTCCCAAGGGGTCTCAGGGTCTCCCTGACAAGCTCTCCTGTGTTTGTGTGAACAAACGCGTTGCTTGTGCCTGCATGGGACAAACGAAAATGTCCACACAGACTCAAATCAAGACTAAAGACAAGGAGGTTAAAACGACTATGCAAAAACCATACAGAAAGAGGAGCAACAGACTCGATTTATACCTGAGTGACGACGAGTACAGAGTGCTTTTGGATAGTGTCCAGTCGTCAGGATTATCCGTGAGTGAACATTGCAGACAGTTGATAAAGAACGGGATAGTTACCGCTGCCCCGCCCGCAGATTTCAGAAGACTGATCTGGGAGATCAAAAGGATTGGAACGAATCTTGACCAGGTTCTCTTCAGGCTTAATTCCCTTGGTGAGTATGACACGGATGATCTGAAGAGCTGCGCCGACGAGATCCATGGTTTGGTCAGTATGCTTTACCAGACTTTCAATCACCCGGGAGGTAAATGATGGCAGTAACATCTATATGGGCGGTACAGGAACGTGTGGACGATGTGATCAAGTATATCGAGAATCCCGAAAAGACGACCGAAAGACCAGAGCTCGCTCCTGAAGCCATTGTTGCTCGAAAAGCTGTCGGTGATGTTATCGACTATGCCGAGAATGCCGACAAGACTGAACAGATGATGTTTGTCACCGGGATCAACTGTTCCGCTCAAAATGCGGTGCATGATTTCATGGATACAAAACAGTCCTGGGGTAAGACCGGAGGCAGAGTTGCCTATCACGGATATCAGGCTTTCAAAGAAGGAGATGGTGAGATCACAGCCGAGCTGGCGCATGAGATCGGTGTGAAACTTGCTCGCGAGATATGGGGCGACAGGTTCGAGGTTGTTGTTGCCACTCACCTTAATACGGGACACTACCACAACCATTTCGTTATAAACTCGGTTTCATTTGCGGATGGTCTCAAGTATCGAAGGACCAAGGCAGATTACAGTCAGTTCCGACTGGCCAGCGACAGACTCTGCAGAGAAGCAAAGCTCCATGTCGTTGAGAATCCTTCTACAAAGAAAAGAAAAACCTACGATGAGTGGCTATCCGAGAAAGAATGCCGTTATACAATCCGTGGAAGGATCCGTGAAGATATCGACTCTGCTATATCGATGTCATGTTCCGAGAAGCAATTTGCCAAGATACTTAAAGATATGGGCTATGAGTTCAAATTCTTTAAACAGGACGGATCCTATCTTGAGCATCCCGGTCTTAAACCTCCCGGAGCAAAGAGTTACTTCAGGTTTAGCGGTCTCGGTCCCGGTTACGATTATGACTCGATCAGAAGGCGTATCTTTCAGAACACACTTGTTCCGGGTATGCCTTTATTAGTGGAAAGAAAGAGTTACCGGAAATGGAACGGAACACCGATCCCGGGGCTCAAAGGACTTCCGGGTGCATATCAAAGGTATTGCATCAGACTGTATAGCTATACCGGGAAACGTCCCCCAAATGAATATATCCCGATGTCGATTAGAGAAGATCTCAGGAAATTCCATCACTACGTCGATATGCTGGATTTTCTTTGTGAGCATAAACTGGAAACTTCTGAATCTCTTGCTGCCAAAAGAACTGCGATGAAGCATGAGATCGGTGATCTGACGATAAAACGCCGAAAACTGTATTCTGCCAAGAAGAGAGCTGAAAGAGCTCATGACAGCCAGGCCTTGAGTTCAGCCAAATCAGGTATCGCATCCATATCTATGAGGATAAAGGATCTTCAAAAGCAAGTGGAGCTTTGTGATGCAGTTACTTCAAGCTCCGACAGAATTCAGGAAGGATTGAATGCACCAACACAGAAACCTGAGATCGAGCAGCCTAAGCCACAGGTTAAACGTAAACACAGAACCTAATATGTCAGATATTGCAGATTATCTGACAAATATCGCTCTAACAAGCAATATCTGACTTGTTAACCGGGCGTCATCCCTAACCGGATGACGTTTTTACATGCCTTAAAAAGGCAAATACTAACACAAGGAGGAAAAAACATGGCAATTGAGAACGAAACAGCCGACCAGATCGTCAGAATGGTTCTGCAAGGCAGTGAGGTCGTCTTGAGACTCTCCGGACAAGCGGGCATGAGACTTGCCACCATGATCTATAGTGCTCTGCAAGGAGACGTGACTACTAAAGGCCGTGCAACACTTTGGGAGTTTATCAAGTCAGGCAAACAGCAGGAGTTGTTCCGAATACCTGATGAATACCTCAAGGCATTTACACAGGCCAGCAAGAAGTACGGGTTCCCGTTCGTCATCCTGAAGGACAAATCAAGCAAGGACGGAAATACGGATATCATGGTTTATTCGTCAGAAATTTCTAAGGTCAACCGTATTATCGAAAGCATGAAACTTAATATCGATAATGTTGTCAATATGAAAGCTGAAGTTGAGAATGATACCGTCAAGTTTGTTAAGGCTATGGATAGGACTTACAGAGTGCCTTTGAGTCTTATTGATGGTATTCCGGATCCGCAGACTCAGGATAAGCGGCTACGGGATGAACTCATGAAGTATGCCTCAAAAATGAAAGCGAGTGGTCCTCAGGTCGTCGAGCCTGTCGGTCTATTGTGTAAATCTGACGGCAGATATGAGATCATTCCCGGTCAGGGCTCCAAGAGACTCATGGCGCTAAGGCTTGCTGGTTACAAAGATGCTGTAGCTGACATCTCGATTCCGGAGACAAAGGCAGTTGAGGTCAGAGCTGAAAACGTTGACGAAAGGCCGCCTCAGGAAAGAAACGAGGCTCCAAAGGTCCCGGAGTCTTCAGAGAAGGAAGCACCAACAAAGGGGGCTTCGCAGACCGTAAACCCTACTATGGCCCGAACGTCAAGAGACCCAGCGTCCGGGCAAGACTCCGGGCAGAAATCGAGAAAAGACGAAAGCAGGATATCTTCAGTGGACCCTGATAAGCGACCGTCTGTCAGGAAGAAGCTTGAAGATGCCAAAGCCGTAGCTGCTCAAAAGCAGGCTTCAAAAGATCTTTCAAAGCTTCTCGAGAAAACTGCTCCCAAACAGAGGTGATGCTGAATGCGTTCTGTAAAGAATAAGTTTTCACCTCAGATGATAGCTCTGTACTGTACGGGTCTCATACCTGTCGTATGGTTAGGGCTTAAATCTGCTCCGTACTTCATCAAGAACGGACTTGTCGGAATCTTGGAAAACGCGGGAGATATATTTAATAACCCGTTTCATATCACATTTGTTGAGGGCAGCCTTCGGGTTGTCCTTATCTTTTGTGCCATATATGGTGTGGGTCTTGGTATATATCTCTCAACCGAGAAGAACTACAGAAGGCGTGAGGAACATGGCTCTGCAAAATGGGGCGAAGCTCACAGTATCAACAGAAGATACCAAGCAAAGCCAGAAGAGGCCAACAAGATCCTGACTCAGAATGTCCGGATAGGATTTGACGGTCACGCGCACAGAAGAAACTTAAACGTCCTGGTTGTCGGTGGTGCCGGTGCCGGAAAGACACGTTTTTATGCTATGCCAAACATCTTACAGGCAAACAGAGACACTAAGTTTTCTATGGTAGTACTTGATCCTAAAGGTGGAACTCTCCGTTCATGCGGTAACTATCTTGTAAGCCAGGGATATGATGTCAGGGTCTTGGATCTCATAAACCTTGACCGAAGCCACTGCTACAATCCGTTCGTATACCTCGAGAGTGATGATGATGTGCAGCGTCTTACGACGAACATCATCAAGAACACGACTCCTAAAGGAAGCCAGACCACAGATCCTTTCTGGGATCAGGCAGCATCGATGCTCCTAAAGGCTCTTGTGTTCTACCTCTTCTATGAGGCCCCGCCTGAAGAACAGAACTTCCCAATGGTTATGGACATGATCCGTGCCGGCGATGTCAAAGAGAATGACGATGATTATGAGTCACCTCTTGATATCCTCTTTGCCGAACTTGAGGAAAGAGATCCCGAACATATCGCTCTGAAGTATTACCGAAGCTATCACTCCGGTGCTGCTCAGACCTTAAAGTCCATTCAGATCTCCCTCATGGCAAGACTTGAGAAGTTCAATCTGCCTTCTCTTGCGGCAATCACCCAGACTGACGAGATGCGACTCCGCGAACTTGGCGAGAAGCCCGGCGCGATCTTTGCCCTTATCCCTGATAACGACCAGTCTTACAACTTCATTATCGGCATGCTCTATACACAGCTCTTCCAGCAGCTTTACAGGTGTGCCGATTTTGAGCACGGCGGAAGACTGCCTTATCACGTTCATTTCATCATGGATGAGTTTGCAAACGTCTGTCTTCCGGATTCCTTCGACTCTCTCCTGGCAACCATGCGTTCCCGTGAGATCTCGGTAAGCATCATCTTGCAGAACCTGGCTCAGCTCAAAGCTCTATTCGATAAGAAATGGGAATCCATCGTAGGTAACTGCGATGAGTTTTTGTATTTGGGAGGCAATGAGCAAAGCACTCACAAGTATGTCAGCGAGCTCCTGGGAAAAGAGACGATCGATACGAATTCCTATGGTCACAACAAAGGCCGCAACGGACATTTCACAAAGAATGATCAGGTACAGGCCAGAGATCTTATGACTCCCGATGAAGTAAGGATGCTCGATAACCGCTACGGGATCCTCTTCATAAGAGGCGAGTATCCGGTCATGGATCTTAAGTACGACCTCATGAAGCATCCTAAGATCGCTTTCACGGAAGAAGGCGGAGCTGAGCCGTTCATTCACGGCATGGATTCAAGATCCGAAGCAACAGTAAGCCTTGTCGGTGATGAACCGGCAATACGAGACAAGGCAATCAATATCGATGACCTTGTCAAAGAACAACACGAATATGAGGTCCTCTCCAACGAGGAGCTCGAAGAGAAATTTCAGATAAAGGAGATTTAATAACATGAACAAGATCAACTCAAACAACAATGTAACTACTCTTGCAAAAGATAAGAGAAAGACAGTTTTGAAGCGCTATCTCATGGTCGCCATTACTTGCGCGATCGTGTGTGTAGCAATGGTCCCTGTATTGGCAGACAACGATGCCGAGAAGGCTATTAAGAGTATGTCTGACATCATCTTCGGCATCATCAGAGCAATCGGTGTCATTCTTTCAGGTTGGGGTCTCGTTCAGGTCGGTATGAGCTTCCAGAGCCATGATCCGTCCCAGAGATCACAGGGTTTCCTTTGCCTTGCCGGCGGTCTTATCATCGTCTTTGCAAAGTCGATCCTTACTGCAATCGCTCCCGGCGTATTCAACTGATGTTTTAAGGGGGTGATATTTTGGGTACCGCAGCTTGGTATGAGCTAATGCAAGGTCTTCAGTACCTTGGCGATATGCTCGAAAAAATGTGGGCCATCCTTACAACATCACCACAAGCTTTCAAAGGCGGAGGCATTTGGAGAGTAATCACCTCGATCAATGGCGTCTTGGGCGCAATCGGCACTGCCCTGCTTGTCTTGTTCTTCACCGTGGGTGTCATCAAGACTTGCGGGAGCTTTGCCGAGCTCAAGAAGCCTGAGACGGCTGTTAAAGTCTTCATCCGCTTTGCTATTGCAAAATACCTGATCGATAACTGCCTTAAGCTGATGGTTAACTTCGTGACTATCGTCCAGGGCGTTATTGCTAAGATAACTGCTTCAAGTTCGATCGGTACTGCCCTCGAGTTCACGATTCCGGGTGAAGTTCAGAGCACTTTCGAAGGGATCGGAATACTCGATGGCGCTATTCCCATCTGGGCTGTCTGCTTCATCGCTCACATTGCTCTTATCATAATCAGTATCGTTCTATTGCTTACCGTTTACGGCAGATTCTTCAGGATCTATATGTACACGGCCATAGCACCGATACCGTTATCCACTTTGGCAGGTCAGCCGACTGAAGGTATCGCAAAGAGCTTTCTCAAGAGTTATGCCGGTGTCTGCATGCAGGGTGTAGTTATCGTGCTTGCCTGCATCATCTTTACTGCTTATGCAGCATCAATGCCACAGATGGATACGTCAGTAGCGCCTATATCGATGGTTTGGAAGTACGTGATTGAAGTTGTCTTTAACATGCTTGTCCTCTTGGGACTTGTTAAAGGTTCAGACAGGATCATCCACGACATGATGGGTTTGTAAGGGGGAAACACTATGGAAATAAACATTAACAAAGACATTCGCGAATATACCGAAGGCGTTTTCTTCGGACTTAACTTAAGGCAGCTGATCTGTTCCGGTCTTGCCATAGGCGCTTCAGTAGCGGTCTATTTTGGTGCAAAAGGTTCAGTTTCAAACGATGTGATCACTTACTTCTGCATCGCTGCTGCCCTTCCATTCGCTGCCATCGGATTCATTCGATATAACGGCATGCCTATGGAAAAGATCTTCGTGGCGTTCATGAAAGATAACTTCATTGTTCCACGAAGGCTGACAGCTAAGGCAAACAACGTCTATCTGGAGGCGCTTAAGGGTTATTTCGCAACCAAAGAGAAGGAGGCAATCAATGCTAAAGAGCATACAGACACTAATGAAGCAGGATAAGGAGATGTTTGTTGTACCGAGACGGGTCCAGGACCTGATCCCAGTGCAGCGCATCTGGTCTGACGGGATCTTCCAGGTCGGCCCGAACAAGTATTCAAAGACGTGGAAGTTCACGGATATCAACTATCAGGTAGCAAGCGAAGAGGACAAGGAGAATATGTTCCTGCTCTATTCAGATGTTCTCAATTCATTCGACAGTGCTGCTACAACTAAGATCACTGTTAACAACCACAGGCTCAATAAGAAGGATTTTGAGGATTCTATCCTCATGCCCCTCAAGGGCGACAAGTTGGATGTTTACCGTGAAGAGTACAACGACATGCTTTTAGAGAAAGCTACGGGAGCCAATGGAATTACTCAGGAGAAGTATATTACCGTATCGATCAACAAGAAAAGCGTTGAAGATGCCAGGACATACTTCGCGAGGACCGGTGCCGATCTTCAGATGCGTCTTTCCTCTTTAGGCAGCAGGCTTGAAGAGTTGGATGCTGTTGAGAAGCTTAGGATCCTCCATGACTTCTTTCGTCCCGGAGATGAGATCACCTTTGAGTTTGATATTAATCAGCGTGCCAAGCTCGGTCATGATTTCCGTGACTATATCTGTCCGGATACAATCGAACGTGCCAATGACTATATCAAACTTGGCGAGAAGTATGTAAGAGTATTGTTCCTGAAGGACTACGGCAACTATATCAGCGATGATACCATTGCTGAGCTTACCGACATGAACAGGAATATGATGCTCTCGATCGATGTCCTCTCTGTCCCGACTGATGAAGCGATCCGTGAGGTTGAGAATAAGCTCCTGGGCGTTGAGACAAATATCACCAACTGGCAGAGGAAACAGAATCAGAACAACAATTTTTCAGCGGTCATTCCTTACGATATGGAGCTTCAGCGCAATAAGACAAAGGAGTTTCTGGCGGATCTTACGACTCGTGACCAGCGAATGATGCTTTGTCTTATCACGCTTGCCATCTCTTCTGACAGCAAGGAACAGCTCGATCTCGATACTGAAAGCATCCAGGCCGTTGCCAAGGGAAGGCATTGTCAGATGGCAGTCCTTAAGTGGCAGCAGTCTGAGGGATTAAATACTGCCCTGCCCTTCGGTGTCAGGAAGATTGACTGCTTCAGGACTCTCAATACCGAGTCCCTGGCAGTATTCCTGCCATTCAAGACACAGGAGATCATGGATAAAGGCGGCATCTACTATGGTGAGAACGCAATCTCACATAACCTTATCATGTGTAACAAGGAGAATCTCTTGAACCAGTCGGCGTTCCTTTTGGGCGTACCGGGATCAGGTAAATCCTTCTCGGCAAAGGAACTTATCACTTTCCTTATGCTGAACACTGATGATGACATCCTGATCTGTGATCCTGAGGGCGAGTATGCCCCGTTGGTTGAGGCAATGGGACCTGAGATGGGCTCGGTTATCCGTGTATCGGCCGGCGGACGCGACAAACTCAACGCCATGTATATGGTCGATGGTTATGGCGAGAATGATCCTATTGTCGTAAAGTCTCAGTTCATCATGTCCCTTGTCGAGCAGATCGATAAGAAAGGTGTCGGTCCTCAGCAGAAGTCCATTATAGACAGATGTGCTGCGGCCGTTTACCGTGAAGCGGACAGATGCAAGTCGTCAGGCGGCGCTACACCTACTCTGTGCACCTTCCGTGAAAAGCTCTTGGAGCAGCCTGAACGCGAGGCCAAGCAGATAGCCTTATCTCTCGAGCTCTTTACTACAGGATCCTTGGATATCTTCGGGCGCGAAAGCAACGTTGATATGGATAAGCGTGTAGTCGTTTTCGATATTCATGGCTTAGGCAGCCAGCTTAAGCCCACGGGACTCCTTGTCATAACAGACACTATGCTTAACCGAGTTACTCTTAACTGGAAGAAAGGTAAGCGTACACATGTCTTTATCGACGAGTTCCATGTCGTATTCGAAAACGAGTTCTCCGCACAGTTCTTTAACTCAGCCTGGAGACAGTTCCGTAAGAGAAACGCCTATCCTACTGCCATCACGCAGAACGTTGAGTACCTTTTGGATTCCGTTCAGGCTTCGACGATGCTTTCTAACTCGGAGTTCGTAATAATGCTCAATCAGGCAGCTTCAGACAGAGCTAAGCTTGCAAAGCTTCTGAATATCTCTGAAATCCAGATGCGCTATATCACCAATGCGCCTGCAGGATCAGGGCTTATCAAGTACGGCTCAGCACTTGTCCCTTTTGTTAATAAGTTCAACAGGGACACTAAACTCTATCAGCTCATGACGACTCGTCCGGGAGAAGGACAGTTCGCAAATGGCTGATTTCGCCCTTGTCGGTTAAGCGCCGGCAAGGGCTTTATTTATTATCAAAAGAATGGAGGTAAAAAATGAAACTAATTGGATATGTAAGAGGATTAACAATTTCCCGTGGTAATCCGTATTGGGATTCTCCGAATTTGTATCACTGCTATGGTGAAGATCCGGAAGAGGTCGGGATTATATCAGATGACGCTAATAAGTTTTTAGTGGATTTTCTTAATAACAAGTCTATGTCCACTAAGGAAGTCATTGCCCAAAGTGAAAAAGCCACTTATAGGATTATCGGCGTTTCTGAGCTTAGAATTAAGTGTTGCTCAGAAAAAGAAGCTGTCTTTGGTAAGAATAAAGAACGAAATATCCCGTATATGCGTTATCAATTCCTTGATCAGTTGGAAGAGCTTATCAGAGAAATCGATATGATTGCTAAATTCGGCAAGGTAGAAGGAAAAGACGTATATCTGAAATTCTATCTCAGATGATTGCAGTTCTTTTTAGTTTGGCACTCGGGACATACCCGGGTGCTTTTTACATGTTCATTAAAGTTTATGGTAAGTAAACACCCCGTTAACGTTATGTAAAATCGCCGATATTCTACGAATATCACTGAATTCGCTTCTTGTTAAGAAGCGAATAATAATTGTTCTAATACAGTACATAAGAGTGTGAGGAGGTAAATAAGATGAAAAAGTTAGTTGCGTTCATAATGTGTTTTGTATTGGTATTCTTGATGTTTGGTTGTACAACTGTTAAGACACCAGAAGTTCAGGCTCTTGAATCGCAAATTGAGGCTCTTGGCGAAATCAGTATTGATAGCAAAGATAACATTGAATCTGCTGAAGCTGCTCTTGTTGAATTAGGCAATGATGGTAAAAATGTTTCAAACATCAACAAATTAACCGATGCTAGAGCCAAACTCAATGAAATTCTTGAAGCAGATATAAACCTTAAATTGGTTGATGTTGTGGGGTACGCCCTTCTGAAAATGGCTTATATTCAAGGGGCTTGGGCTTGGAATATAAATCTTGATTATAAATCTATTCATGATGAGTACAGCGATGTTATTGAATTAAATCATCATTTGTTAGCTGAGTATTTAAAATATGTCGGTAATGATAAATATATAACATCATCAAGTTTGCATTCTGCGGCTGGATTAAAAGATACAGAGAGAGATAACGTGTATCTTGGTGCTGCATTAGGAAACCCAGATAGTCCGTCAAGCTGCATAGAAATTACAATGGGAGCGTATGATATTAGCTGTAATGTTTCAGAGATAACTGCATCGTTGAATGAGGCAGGAGAAGAACTTAAGAGTATTGAAAAAACTAGTGAGAATTATGATGTTCTATTTGAATATTATCAATTTGCACAGGAAGTGATGCGAAACAGTGGTTATCCATCTGGAGAATCTTATGCATCATACTCTGATAAAGTGTCCGATTACAAGGAAAGATGGGAAAAACTTACAGACACAGTAAGTTTCAAGCTTGGTTGATTAATTAATCGCCTCTGATTTATAAGAGCACTCGGGATACCCCGGGTGCTTTTTTACATGCTTTCAAAAAGCAAATAAAGCAAAGGAGTTTAATGAATGCCTCAGATTACTAAGGTTGAACGCGATCATGATATTAAGCAGGTGTCGCGTTTGGATGACTTAAAACCTGCGACGGAGAAATCCGTGTCCAAGGCTACTCCTCAGATACGAGGAAAGCCTCAAAAGACTGAGATAACTCAGCAAGGAAACGCAATGGCGCCTATCAATGCGGCCAGACGAGTCGGTATATCTGCTATCAGACATGCAAAGACGATTTCTGACAGTAACGGCAAATCAGAAGATCAGGAAGCTATCGATAAGATGGAAGTTTCTGCCCGGAATGCAATGATGGATACTGCTGATGCAACGCTGAACGCCAAGGATTCGCTCGTAAGGCGCATCAAGAAGAAAAGCCCTGATATCAAGAATAACAAGGATATCAAGTCTAATGTCAGAACGATCCGCAAAGCTGACAGGGCTATCAAAAGCTCAGCCGAAGCGACGAAGATTGCTGCCAAAACAGCAACTCAGGCAGCCAAAGAGGCTGCAATTGCTTCGAAAAAGATTGCTACAGCAAAGAAAGCTGAACGCTTGACTAAAAAGACAGCCGAATGGGTCAAGAAGATCGTCAAAGGGATCATTGAAGGTATAAAGAAGCTCGGAGCAGCACTCGGAGCTGCGTCACTTCCTCTATTGCTGATCCTTATTTTAGCCGGGACGATAGCAGCTCTTGTAGCCTCTGCCTTTGGCATATTCTTCTCAAGCGATAAGAACAATACCGGCACAAGACCTCTTAAGGAAGTTGTTCTTGAAATCAACTCGGAATATACCGGGAAAATCGAGAGCATTAAGACGACTACCCCTCATGATGAGCTTGTAATGGAAGGATATCAGGCCTCTTGGCCGGAAGTCCTGTCTGTCTATGCCGTATATGTAACGACTAAGGCTGATGGAGCAACAGATGTGGCCCATATAACCGATGATCACGTTACCATCCTAAAGAACATCTTCTGGCAGATGAATACGATAGCATCCTCAACGAAAAAGGTCACTGAGACCAAAAAGGTTCCAGATCTTGATGATAAAGGGGTTCAGAAGAAAGACAAGGATGGAAATCTTCTGTACAAGGATGAAACCACTACCAAGACGATCCTAACCATCTCGATTGGGCATAAGACGGCTGCCGAAGAAGCTACAAGTCTCCATTTCAACGCTCAACAGTTGGCTCAGCTAAATGAGCTCCTGGATGTTAAGAATGCATCTTTATGGGCTGAAATCCTTAGAGGCGTTGGTTTAGGCTCCAACGATCTTGTTAACCTTGCACTTTCCCAGCTTGGAAACAAAGGTGGCGAAAAATACTGGAGATGGGCTGGTCTTAACAAACGGTGTGAATGGTGTGCCCTTTTCGTATCGTGGTGCGGAGATCAGACAGGATTACGGGCTGCCGGACAGATCCCCTATTTCTCTTTTGTCTCTGATGGTGTTTCTTTCTACAAGAAGAAAGGTAAATGGATCGACGGCTCAGAAGTCAACTCTTCCAACTGTGACAAGCTCATCTATCCTGGTATGATCATCTTCTTCGATTGGGAGCCTGATGGCAACCCTAACCATGTTGGCATTGTTACCAAGGTCGAAAACGGTTATATCTACACAGTCGAAGGCAACAGTAGTGATGCCGTAAGAGAAAAGCAATACTCGGCAAACAGCAATAAGATCTATGGATTTGGTGTTGTCGGATAAGGAACGTCACTATAAGTTTACAAACTGCCCCCATGCCCCATATCAAGGTGGTTTGGGGGCTTTTTCCGCGTTAAGAAAATCTGCAAGTAAAAAAATAAATATGTGATATTGTTACCATATATTATAATAATTAAAAGAAAGCAAACCTACAGATTTGCCCAAGTGACTGATATGTACGATTAATGGATCATCTATGGTTGTAAAATAACAGTGACCGATACTATCAAAATCAAACAATACTTTGCGTTGGAGTGAAAGATGAACGATATAACAACTAGTCAGGAATTGTTTAATCATTTATTTGAGGCTTGTAATATTTTAAGAGGTCCAATAAATCAAGATGAATATAAAAGCTATGTAACGCCGATATTATTCTTTAAACGTTTGTCTGATGTATATGATGAGGAAACTAATCTTGCATTAGAAGAATCAAATGGAGATGAAGAATATGCAGCTTTCCCTGAAAATCATAGCTTTATTATCCCAGATGGGTGCCACTGGAATGATGTAAGAGAGACGAGTGAAAATGTTGGTACTGCAATAGTCAATGCGATGTATGGCATTGAGCGAGCTAATCCAGAACGTCTTTCAGGCGTTTTCAGCAGTTTTGATGACGCAACATGGACAGACAAAAAGAAATTGAGTGATGAACGACTTAAGAATCTTGTAGAGCACATGTCAAAGATCCATGTTGGAAATAATGATTATGCTTCTGATGTAATGGGAGATGCATATGAGTTTCTCATAAAAAAGTTTGCTGATTTGTCTAAGAAAAACGCAGGAGAGTTTTATACTCCCAGAACAATAGTTAAACTACTTGTTATGCTTATGGCTCCGCAGGCTGGTGAAACAGTATATGATCCGGCTTGTGGTACTGGTGGAATGCTTATTGAAGCAATACGGTACATGCACAATGATCAATTAACATACGGGAAAATATATGGTCAAGAGAAAAACCTCTCAACATCAGCCATTGCAAAAATGAATTTGTTTTTACATGGCGCAAGGGACTTCCAAGTAACACAGGGGGACACATTAAGGTCTCCTAACTACATCAATCACGGACAGCTTCAGACTTTTGATTGTGTTATTGCCAATCCGCCTTTTGGTCTTGAGAACTGGGGTGCAGATGCCTTTGAAACTGACCTTTATGGACGTAATATTTGGGGATGTCCTTCTGATTCAAATGCTGATTTTGCATGGCTACAACATATGATTAAATCAATGAACCCTGCTACTGGTCGTGTAGCTGTTGTTATGCCCCAAGGGGTGTTGTTTCACGGAGGAAAAGAAGGAGAAATTAGAAAGCAAATCATTGAATCAGATAAGATTGAATGCATTATTACACTTATTGGTGGAGTATTCTATGGCGCTGGTGTTTCTGCCTGTCTTATATTGATGAACAATCAAAAGGTTCCCGAACACAAGAATAAGATTTGCATGATTGATGCAACTAAAATATATACACCTGCTAGAGCGCAAAACTACATGTCCGAAGAGAATATTCAAAAGGTTTTTAATCTTTATTCTAACTACACCAATGTGTTGGAATATGTTCAGATAGTAGATTTGCAAACAATCAGAGAGAAAGACTATACACTTTCCGTTAATACTTACATACAAAAGCAAGAGCAGAAAATTGTTGATCCCGCTATTGTCAGGCAAAAGTATTTTGATGCTCTGAAAGAAGTTCAAGAAACTGAAACACGTATGAGAAAACTATTAGTTGAAGGCGGATATGTAAATGAGTAATAGAATATCAATTGAAGAGTTAGAATCATATCTTTGGGGATCTGCTGTGCTGTTAAGGACAAGCATAGATGCAGGAGCCTATAAGCAATACATTTTCCCACTGTTATTCTTTAAACGCATATGCGATGTGTATGATGAAGAGTGCGAAAAAATATTAGAGGAATATGATGGAGACATAAGTGCGCTTGAATGGGAAGAAAACCATTTGTTTATGGTTCCGAAAGGCGCTCACTGGAATGATGTAAGAGCAAAGTCAGAGAATATTGGTGCTGCTTTAGTAGATGCTTTTTCCAAAATTCAGAGTGCAAACAGTGATAAGCTCCTTGGTATATTTGGGGATGCAGCCTGGACAAACAAAAATCGTCTCCCGGATCGTTTGCTAAAGGATCTTATAGAGCACTTCAGTTCCAAGACTCTTTCTATCGAGAATTGTCCTGAGGATGAGCTCGGTCAGGGATATGAGTACCTGATTAAGAAATTTGCGGATGACAGTGGACATACAGCACAAGAGTTCTATACAAATCGTACAGTAGTTCATCTTATGACTGAAATGCTCAAACCTCAATCGGGCGAAAGTATTTATGACCCCACATGTGGTTCAGCCGGTATGTTGATTTCCGCTATAGCTTATCTTAAGGAAAAAGGTGAAGAGTGGCGTAATGTAAAAGTGTATGGTCAAGAAATCAATGCTCTTACATCTGCTATTGGAAAGATGAATCTCTTTTTGCATGGGATAAAGGATTTTTCAATCGTTAATGATGATACGCTAGCCAGACCAGCTTTCATAGAAAGAGGTAAGCTTAAACAATTTAATTTAGTACTTGCAAATCCCCCCTATTCTATAAGTCAATGGGACAGAGATGCTTTTTCAGCAGATAAATACGGAAGAAATTTCTTGGGTGTACCACCACAAGGAAGAGCAGATTATGCCTTTTTCCAACACATATTAAAGAGTTTAGATGAGAAAACTGGGCGATGCGCAATTCTCTTCCCTCATGGCGTTTTATTCAGAAACGAAGAAAGCGAAATGCGTGCTAGATTAGTTAAAAGTGATTGTGTTGAATGCGTAATTGGATTGGCGGCAAACCTCTTCTACAATTCTCCTATGGAAGCTTGTATTGTTATTTGTCGCATGAATAAGACTGCCGATAGACGCGGAAAGATACTATTCATCAATGCAATTAACGAAGTTGAACGTAAAAATGCTCAGAGTTATCTCCGCGATGACCATATTGAAAAAATAGCAAAAGCATACAATAACTACTGTGATGTTGACGGATTTGCCAATGTTGCAACCATTCAAGATGTGGAGAAGAATGGTTTTTCTTTGAGCATTCCATTATATGTGAAGAAAAAAGCTGATGTTGTTGAAGAAGATTCACGCTCATTGCAGCAATGCTATGATTCCTGGCTTGATGCGGCTAAAAGCGCATCCGATTCATATTCAGTTTTGAACAGTCTAATAAGCGGAGGATCTCGAAACAATGAGTAAAGTAAAGTTAGGCGATATTGCCAAAGAACATAAAGAAACATGTAAAGGAAATAAAGATGGTCTTCCTATTGTCGGACTTGAACATTTAGATCCGGAAAGGATTAACCTTTCACGCTGGGATGAAAAATCAGATAATACCTTTACGAAGATGTTTAGAAAAGGAAATGTCTTGTTTGGAAGAAGACGAGCATACCTTAAGAAGGCATCTGTAGCTCCATTTGATGGAATATGCTCAGGTGATATTACAGTTATAGAAGCAGACGAGTCTAAAATTATTCCTGAGCTATTACCGTTTGTTATTCAAAACGATTCCTTATTTGAGTATGCAGTTGAAAAATCAGCAGGTTCTCTTTCTCCTCGAGTTAAGTGGCAGCATTTGAAAGACTATGAACTAAACCTGCCTTCACACGATAAGCAAAATGAATTAGCTAAGATCTTATGGTGCATGGAAGATACAAGAAATGCATATATAAACCTGATAAAACAAACGGACGAACTAGTAAAATCTCAATTTATCGGGCCCGCTGATTATAGGCGACTGACAGCTGGTGCCACTTCTGAAAGGAGGTGTGCATAATGTCAAAATATCGGTTTGATCAGATTGCGATAAACAGTACAGAGAAGAAAAAACCGGTTGAGGAAGATCGCTTCACATACCTGGGGTTGGAACATCTGGATTCAGGTAGTCTAAAGGTTACTCGGTATGGTTCCGAAGTGGCTCCTATCGGAGAAAAGCTGATTATGCGCAAAGGCGATGTGCTTTTCGGAAAGCGAAGAGCATATCAGAAGAAGGTAGCAATAGCTCCCTTTGATGGAATTTTCTCCGCGCATGGTATGGTGCTAAGGCCGAAGGAAGATGTGATAGATAAAGACTTCTTCCCCTTGTTTATAAGCTCTGATTACTTCTTGGATGCGGCTATAAAAATATCGGTCGGCTCTTTGTCACCGACAATTAACTGGCGAGACCTGAAGGAACTTGAATTTGAGCTTCCTGACCTTGATACACAACGACGTATGGCTGCTGTTTTGTGGGCCATGAATGAGACAATTGACTCTTACAAAGAGCTGATCGCAGCTACAGATGAGCTCGTTAAGTCTCAATTTATCGAGATGTTCGAAAATAGATCAGATGAGAAGCAGTGCTTAAAGAAATTGTTTGATCTTCAAATGGGTAAGACGCCAGCCAGAGCAGAGAAGAGACTGTGGATGTCCGGAGATCACCGATGGATTTCAATTGCAGATATGAGCACCTATGGCAAATATACTGGTGATACGAAAGAATACTTATCCGATTTGGCCGTAAAGGAAACGGGTATAAAGATTGTTCCGAAAGATACAGTTATTATGAGCTTTAAGCTTACCGTAGGAAGAACTGCTATAACGTCCGAAGATATTTATACAAACGAGGCAATTATGGCATTTATACCGAGAACTAAGCATTTTGACTTAGATTATTTAAGGTATGCCTTACACTTTTATGATTGGACTGAAGGTCTGCAAAATGCTGTTAAGGGTGTTACGTTAAACAAAGCGATAATTGGTGATGCGAAATTTTCTATTCCACCGATAGCGCTTCAAAAGGACTTTGCGGCATTTGTGGAACAGAGCGATAAATCAAAATTTGAACTAGAACAAGCTCTTTCAGAGCTATCAGCAACTTACAAACGAATCATAAAAGAAAACTTAGGCTAGCATAATAGGTCATGAAGTTTCCTCCGGCTCTTGGGGATACCTGAAACGGAGGAAAAGGAGGAAACTATCATGATTAACCAAGTAATTAACCAAATTCAGAATGATCTCAATGGCATTCTAAGCGAGGCGCAAATGATGATGCTTATGACCTCTCTACATAAACATCTACATTTATTTGAATGCACTAAAAACGATGACTCTACAAGAAGTGACGATATGCTTGAGGCTTTCATTTCAGCTAAGAGAGTTGAAGGCTGTTCGGAAAAGACACTTCGATATTATGAATCTACTATAAGAAATATGCTTGAGATAATTAACAAGCCTGAGAATATGATAAGTACTGCAGACTTGCGAGCATATCTTGATTCCTACCAGCGCAGAGGTACAGTAAGTAAAGTGACTCTTGATAATGTTAGACGTATACTATCTAGTTTTTTTGCGTGGCTTGAAGATGAAGACTTTATTGTAAAGAGTCCTGTTAGACGAATTCATAAGGTTAAAACAGGTAAAACAGTAAAAGAAACCTACACTGATGAATCGTTAGAGCTTATGCGAGATCATTGTGATAACACTCGTGACCTTGCTATGATTGATTTGCTAGCTTCAACAGGAATTCGTGTAGGAGAATTGATTAAGCTCAATCGTAATGATGTTGATTTTGATAACAGAGAATGTATCGTTTTCGGCAAAGGCAACAAGGAACGCAGGGTATATTTCGATGCGCGTACCAAAATACATTTGCAGAAGTATCTTTCAGAAAGAACGGATTCTAATGAAGCTTTATTCGTTTCTCTCCTGCATCCCTATGACAGATTACAGATTAGCGGAGTTGAAATCCGTCTCAGGAAAATAGGGAGAGAACTTCACTTCCAGAAAGTTCATCCTCATAAATTTAGAAGAACACTTGCAACCATGGCGATTGACAAGGGGATGCCAATCGAACAGGTTCAACAGCTGCTGGGACATCAGAGCATTGATACAACATTGCAATATGCCATGGTCAATCAGAATAATGTTAAAGAATCACATAGAAAATTCATAGGATAGCTGAACGCAATTCTCAATTTATCGAGATGTTTGGACTGCCTTTTTCGGAAGGATGGCCTGTAAATGGTAAGTTTGCAGATTTTACGTTAAAGATGTTAAAGGGGCCTTTTGGCAGCGATATGAAAAAGACCTTATTCGTTGAGAAAGGTCCAGACACTTACAAGGTTTATGTTCAGGTAAATGCTATACAGCAAGATGAAATGCTCGGTGAATACTATATTTCCAAAGAATACTATGAAAGCAAGATGCATAGATTTGAAGTCTTCCCTGGAGAATACCTGATTACGTGTGACGGAACATTAGGGAAGTATATTCGTTTAGACGATGCTATGGAACCCGGAGTGATCTCTCCATCGATGCTCAGCTTAAAGCTGGATGAAGAACGTATAGTGCCGAGGTTCTTTGAAACCTACTGGAGCCTGTTTATTTTGGACTACTTGATTTCAAAGACGAGGAATACTGCATTGGTCCATTTGCCGTCAGCAAAAGCAATCGGAGATGTAGATGTCGTTATTCCGGATATGAAAGACCAGATTCGTTTTGCTGAGATGGCAGAACAGAGCGATAAATCAAAATTTGCCACTGTGATGTATTCAAATCTCAATTTATAGAGATGTTTGGTGATCCAATAATGAATGATCGAGGATGGGAGTACAAGAGATTGCCTGAGGTGACGAATTTGGTCCTTGGGAGTACGCCTAAGTCGTCAGAACCGGCTTATTGGGATGGTGATATAAAATGGATTACACCTGCAGAAATTCAGGATGACAGTTTT
>JAEEGK010005802.1_pt1 | contig 29830 bp, 16 predicted proteins | sample 8958771 | NCBI WGS metagenome assembly JAEEGK01 (sample SAMN16246547, study PRJNA631951) | gut metagenome | biome: gut microbiome; feature: rumen; material: SC-attached | host: Bos | place: Iran: Karaj | collected 2018-10 | reverse complement strand
ATAATAATAATAATAATAATAATAATAATAATAATAATAATAATAATAATAATAATAATAATAATAATAATAATAATAATAATAATAATAATAATAATAATAATAATAATAATAATAATAATGAAAACACACAAGAATTATCCGAAAAAGAAGAATTAAAAAATATTGTAAAACAAATAAGTAATTTAAATATATAAATAAATAAATATATAATAAATTAAATAATATAAAACTATAAATTCCAAACAAAAAAATTTTTTTAATTCTAGAAAAAATTTTAAATAAAAAATTATTTAAAAAAAAGAATAAAATATTATTTAAATTATGACCGAACCAACAACAGCAAAAGAATGGAAAGAGAAAGGAAATGCTTTAGTTAAAGAAAAAAAATATTCCGAAGCAGCAGATTGTTATACAAAAGCAATAGAAATAGATTCTAATGATCCAATATTATATTCAAATCGTAGTGCAATGTACACAAATATATCAAAATTTACAGAAGCATTAGCAGATGCAGAAAAAGCAATTGAATTAAAACCAACTTATGGAAAAGCATATTTACGTAAAGGTTCAGCATTAAAAGGTTTAGCTAAAATTGATGAAGCTTTAGCAGCATTTAAAGCTGGATTGGAAAAAGAACCAGAAAATGCTCAATTAAAACAAGCAGTTCAAGAAATTGAAGCAGAATTAAATAATCCTTTTTTAAAAAATTATCCTAAATTATTCACAGACCCAAGAACAGCAAAATTAATGACTGATCCACAATTTAAAAATTTATTAGATTATGCAATGAAAGATCAAAAAATTTTATTGCAATTAATTCAAACAGATCCAAGATTTATGGATGTTTTTAGTGTTTTAACTGGAATTGATATGACAAAAATGACTGAAGAAGCAGAAAAAGCTCAAAAAGAAAAAAGAGAAGAAGAAGAAAAGAAAAAAAAGGAAGAAGAAGAAAGAAAAAAAAAAGAAGAAGAAGAAAGAAAAAAAAAGGAAGAAGAAGATAAATATAATGCAATGTCAGAAGAAGAAAAAAAAGAATTTGAAAATCATAAAAAAGCAGATCAAATTAAATTAAAAGGAAATGAACAATATAAATTAAAAAATTTCGATGAAGCTATTAAATTTTATGAAGAAGCAAAAGAATTATATCCAAAAGAAATGGTATACTATTTAAATATGGCAAGATGTTACATGGAAAAAAAAGATTATGATAAAGCAATAGAATTATGTAAATATGTTACTGAAAAAACAACAGATTTTGAAAGAAGATCAACAGCTTTTGGAATCATAGGTTATGCATATGAAAATCAAAAAAAAATAGATGAAAGTATAAAAGCATTTGAAGATAGTTTAATGGAAAAACCTGATTCTCGTATAAAACAAGCATTAAAAGAAGCACAAAAAATAAAACAAAAAATGGAAGATGAAGCTTATATAAATCCAGAAATTGCTGAACAAGAAAATCAAAAAGCAAATGAATTATATAAAGCAGGTAAATTTCCTGAAGCATTAAAAATTTATAATGAAGCTATTAAACGAAATCCAAAATTAACTAAATATTATACAAATAGAGCAAGTTGCTTTATTAAATTAATGGAATTTCCATCGGCAATAAAAGATTGTGAAAAAGCTATTGAAATTGACCCAAATAGTATTAAAGCATATCAAAAAAAAGCAAATTGTCATGTTTTAATGAAAGAATATCATAAAGCACTTGAATGTTGTGATAAAGCTAAAAAATTATTCCCTGATGATCAAGAAATAAAAAATATTGAAATGAAAGTAATGACTGCTATTCAATTTAGTTCAGGAAAAGATGATGAAGAAAGAGTTAAACATGCTTATGCTGATCCTGAAATTCAAGCTTTAATAAAAGATCCAAGAATTCAACAATTATTTAAAGATTTACAAGAAAATCCACAAAGTGCTAATGAAGCAATAATGAAAGATGAATGGATTGCTAATGCATTTAGAAAATTAGTTGCTAGTGGTATAATTAAAACTAAATAATAATAATAATAAATTATATTATATATTTATTAAATTTAAATTTATATAATTTTATATTAATATAATAATATTTTTATATTTATTCTATTTTTATTTTATTATTATACAACTCTTTTTAAATATCATATAAATAATAAAAAATAATTAAATTTGAACATAAATAATAATAACTAGTATAAATTTCATTTGAATTAATATATATTTAATTTATACTATTTTTAATAATAAAAATATAAATTTTTAAAAATATAACTTTAAAACTATATAACTAATAATACTAATAATATAAAAATGATAAATATTTTATAAATATAAATTCTTAATATAAAAGGTTAATATATATTAAGAATTTTATTATTTACACAAATAAAAACTAACATATAATTAAATATATCTAAAAAAAATTTGAAACAAAATTATAAATTTTATACAATTTCAATTTTTTTTAATTTATAATTACCTAATTTTTTTACTTTTTTAATTAAAAAATCAGGTAATCTATTTTTCATTTTTTCAGCGAAAATATCCCATCTATTTTTAAATCTTTTTGTTTTTGGAGGATTATTAATTAAATTAATTTTATTAAAATTTTCATTCATATTTTCAAAACATTTATCATTTTTACAACAATTATCAACATTTTCTTGATAAATATTTCTTAATTTCTTTTGATAATTATCTAAATCAAAACTTTTATTAACTTTAGTTTTTTTTTTTATTTTTTTTAAACTATCATTTAATTTATTTATATTTGAATAAATATTTTGAAAAATTGTATTTTTTTTTTTTTCAAATGGATTTTGAATTGAAGGTAAATAATTTTTTACACTTAAACTTGTGTTTGCTTTTTTTTCCTCTTCTTTTAATCTTAATTTTACAACATAATCTGGAATTTTTGTAAATTTTACTGAACTTGATCGATTAGATTTTAAATTAATTTTTGGAAGATGTAACTTCATATTTTATAGATTTAACTAAATTTAAAAATTATTTTTAAAATTAAATAATTATTTAAAATAGATAAAATAAAATTAGATTTTTTAAATATTAATAAATAAATACATATAAAAAATTAAATTATATTAAAAAATATTTTTTTTATTTTAAAAATCATCTTTATCATCATAAATTTCTTTTATAATATTTTTTTCTACTTTAATTTTTTCATCTTGAACAATAAAAAGAGAATTTTTTTTAAATTTTTTTTTCATATTATCAACATAATTAATAAATTCTTTAAAATCATTTAAATTTTTAATCAAAAATCCAATTGTAATTGCAGCTTGTAATTTTTTAAATTCTAATTGATAATATTTTTTATTATCATGAAAAGGTTTAGCATCAGCTCTATTTCTTATGGGAACTGAATAATTACATCCTTGACAAAAATGAGGATCTAAATAAATTATATAATCAGAATAATATCCAATAAAAAAAGAAGCTTCTTTATTTTTTCCACCTATAAAACCAAAACATTGTTTACAATCAAAAGTAAATTTAATTGGTTCAAAAAATTCTTCAGGCATTGAATGTAAACCTAATCTTATTGAAACAAAAATTACAAATGATTTTTTAAATTTATATTTTTCTCCTTTAAATTCATAATAATTATTTTCTGATAAATTATTATTTTCTTCTTCTATTTTTTCAAAACATTTTTTTATTATTTTTTCAATTATTACATCACCAATGAATGAAAAAATTTTTAAATTTGGAATAACATTTAATTTATTATTAATGAATTTGTATAAACTTATTAAATTATAATCACTGAACCAATCTCCTGCTTTTTTTTGAAAAATTTCTCCTAATCCAATTAAAACAAAAATACTAAAAGGAGGAAAAATAGATTCAATTAAATTTTTATTAGAAATTGAAATAGATTTTCTATTAAGAATAGAATTATAATAAAATTCCATAATTTTTGGTAATTTATCAACATTTATTGGAAGATCAACAAATAAATTTATAAGTTCATATTTATAATTTTTATTATTATTCTCATTATTATTATTATTATTATTATTATTTTCAATTAATAAATTATATAATATATTATAAAAACACATTTGACTTGCTCTTATCATACATCCCCATCCACTATCACTATAATAATGATTTTTATTAATATAATTTTCCATTCTAGGTAAATTATATCTATATGAAAAATATATTATTTTTTGTAATTCATTTAATATATTTTCATTTTCTTTTCTATAGTCATATTTATTACTAAAAATATTTACAATTTTTGCTTCTTTAAAATGCAATTCTGTTCCCATTTTAAACATATTAAATTTTAGTTTATTTTTTGTGTTTTTTATTGAAGATTTAAATGAAGAATAATAAGATGAATTAAAAATTGTTGGATCGTTTTTGTAAATAATTGAATTTTTTATTGTTTTATTTAATATTTTATCATTTAAAATTTTCTTTTTTTCTTTTAATTCTTTTAATTGATTTTCATTTTTTATAAAATCTTCATCTTCTAAAATTTGAATATCATCATCAATATTATTATTTTTAATTTCTTTTTTGTTATTATTATTTATATTAACATTATTTTGAATTTGATTATTTTCATTTTCATCATTATTTTGAATATCATTATTTATATTATTATTATTTAAATTATTATTATCATCATTTAAATTATAATTATTATTTATATTATTATTATCATTATTATTTAAATTATTATTATTTAAATTATTATTATTATTATCATTTATATTATTATTTTCATTTAAATTATTATTATCATTTGAATTATCATCGTTTGAATCATCTTCATCTTTCATTAAATATTAATAATTAAAATAAAAATTTTTATTTAAAAAACAAATTTTTAATTGTTTAAAAATAATAATTATTAAAATAATTAAATTATTAACAATTTTATTATATTAATTATTTATTAAATTTTAATATTTTAAAAATATTTATTATTAAAATAATTATTTATTAAAAAATTAATTTTCCATATTAATTAATTGATTATCAATATTTTTTAATAAATCTTCTAAATGATCATTATTTCCTTCTTTAATAATTTTTTCTCTTTCTTTTTCTTCTTCTTTTATTCTATTTTCATGTTCTTTCATTTTTTCTTTTCTTTCTTTTTCTTCTAATTCTCTTTTCTTTTTTATTTCTTCATCAATTTTAAACAAATTATTTGTAGGTTTTTTTCCGGGAACATTTTTACTATTATTTCTCCATTCAAAATTAAATTTAGCTCTTAATTTCGATGTTTGTGGTCTTTCTTTTCTTTCTTCTTTTTTCATATCAATAAAATTTTTATCTAAAACAATAGGAATACTTTCAATTTTATTAATAATATCATTTTTATTTTGAACTTGAACTAATAAATCATAAGGATCATAAACTTCATCTTCTTCAACATTTTTTGATTTTTTTTTAACATCTTTTCCTTCTAATTTTTCAATAATTTCATCTATTTGTTTTTCTATATTGTAATTACTCATATCATCTTCTATTTTTGTATTAGGAGGAACATATAATTCATACCAATCATTAGGTAATATATGATAACTATAATAATTTAAATCAGTAATGTAAATTGGATTAGGTAATTTATAGCAATACATTTGTAAATTTTCAGTTGGTACGATTCCATCATTTTTCAAACCTAAATACATTTGGCATTTAAAATGTTTAATGTAATCAGAAAAAAAATTTAATATTTTTTTTGTTGTCATTGGTTTTGTTTTGAAATTATCTTCATAGTTATTAAAACAACATGTTCGACATTCAGCTAATGGTTCATTATATTTATCATTTAAAACAATTCGAAAATTAATTTCTTCATTTCTTAAAATTTGTTTAATATTACTATTTTCTGTAGTGAAAAAATAAAATATTTTCGAAGTATTTAATTCAATTTCATCATATGAAATAAATTGTTTCATTTCAGTAAAAATTGGGATGGAAATTTTTTGATTAAAAATCGTAATATACAAAGTATAATTAGTTTTGCCTTTTTTTTTTTCTTGTGGGGTTGCATCTTTGGGCAATTGCGATCCATCTTCGAAAGGGAATTTTTTATAATCCATAAAATAAAATTTAACAAAATAAAACATAATTCGCCATTGATTTAAATTTTTATATTTTTGAGGAGCTCGAACTAAACCTTCTGGTTCTGTATTACCTTCAATTAAAGTATCTTCACTTTGAACTTCAATATTATTACATAACGCAATCGTCATTTGCATTTCCATTAATTCTTGTTCAGTTACTAATAATGTATAACATAAATCACAAACTCTACATGATTGACTTTCACCATAAATGTTATTATTAATATGTTCAAAATAATAAAATCCTCTTTTTTTTAAATTTTCTTTTAGTTTAAATAATAATTTACTTGTGACTATTTTTGTTATTTTACTTCGAGGATATGATAATTGACATAATCTACATGTCCAAGTTTTGTAAAATTTTTTTATGTTATCTTCGTTATTTACATTTATGTTTGAAGGGGTGATTGTCATTTGAATTTCATCTGGATCTTTTACTAACGTAAATGATTTAACTCCCAAGAAAAAAATAATTCCTCTTTCATCTTTAATAAAATCACATACTATTGTTTTTAATAATAATTTAAACCATTTTTGTAAATATACAACTAATTGATTAGCATAAAATTCATAAGGCGCAACAGATTCGCCACTCATTGTATAAATGCAAAATGAAAATTCATCTGCTGTGTTTAATGTTGTTAATTGAGTATATTTTTCAAATATTTCTTTTGTTGCTGGAGCAATTGAAGGTTCAACAAAATTTTTATTTGTCAAACAATAAGCAACATTAGAACCTTTCTCACGATTATATCTTGTTTTATATTCTAATCTAATAACAGTTGGTTTTGTATAAGAAGTTTTTCTATCTTTTAATGAATTCGAACCAGAATAATTTTGATTATGATAATCATCTTCAGAATTATTATCATTATTATTATTACTAGAATTATTATTATTTTTAATTGTATTATTATTATTTTGAGTATCATTAATAATAAATTTATTTTTTTTATATTTTTCCATTTCTTTTAATTTATTAAGTTGTTCTAATTTTCTATTTTTTCCTCTACAACGTATATATCTTTGTACCATTCCATCTCCAATATCTTTACCTAAATTATCTCTACTTTTATCGTATCTTTCTACTTTAACCATGTTTTCATAATCAGTTTCTTTAGAACGAATTACACAAAAAGGTTCAATATCATCTAATTTTCTATTGTATTGTTCTTTTTCTATTTTTTTAAATTCATGAAATAAATCAAAATCTTTTTTGTTTCTTATTATATTTAAAGCTCCGTAATTATTCCAATCATTATAAACATAAAACATTTCAGTGTCATTCCAATAAGTTTCAGGAATATTTAATTTTAAATAAGGAACTGCTCTTTCAGCTTTGTCATGACTGAATATTTTTTTTATGAAATTTACACCAGGTGTTATTCCATAAATATCAAATACTTTTTGATAGTATTTTTCATCTTCAGGAATGAATAAAATTTTTTCATATTTTCTGTTTCTTCGACCAACATTGTTATAATCATTTTTTTGATTGTAATTATTTCTTACTTTTGGAATTGCACTAATTGCTCTTTTATTAATAGAAGGTATTGAAGGTTTAGGTGTTTTTTTATTTTTTATTAAACCTACTCCAGTATAAAAAGTAGATTTTTTTTCTTCTTCTTCATTATTCATATTTTCTTTTATGTTATAAAATTTTTAATTAAATTTTAAAATAATTTTTTAATAAAATAAATAATTTAATAAATGTCTGAAACTCCTTTAAAAACATGGATAAATGAAACGATTCATTTAAGCAAAAAAATAACAAATTTAACCGAAGATTTTAGAAATGGTTATTTTTTTGGAGAAATTCTATCAAAAATGCGATTAATTCCAAATTTTAGTAGTTACAAAAATTCAAACACTCATTCAGATATATCAAAAAATTATCAATACCTTTCAAAAGCTTTTCAAGATTTAAACATAAAATTTTCTGACAGTCGTCGAAACGATATTTTAAACAGAAAACCAGGAGTTGTAGAGCAAATGTTATTTAAAATCAAACAGGCTTTAGATATAAGATTTATATCAAATGAAACATTAGCTCCAAAAGCATCAAATGAATTAGCAAAAATGTACAAACGAATGTATTATCCAAACGAAAATGAAAAGTATTTGAGAGATTATTATAATTCATTAGGATTAGGGAAAAAAAAATTAGATCCTTTGCATAAATTCGGAGAGGGACTTTCAAAATATGATAAAAATATTATTAATGAAATAGATAAAGATAATGAATATATTAAAGAAAAACACATGGAAAAATTAAATGAAATTAGAAATAAAGAGAAATTAAAAGAAGAGAATTTTAATAAAATTGAAGAAGAGAATTTAAAGAATTGGAAAGATGATATGATAATTAAAAAAAATTTTGAAGAAAAGAAAAAAAAACAATTTTGGGCTGAATGTGAATATTATAAAAAAGCGGTTTTAAGAAGTTTTGATAAAAGTAGTTTGAGTTTAATAAATCAAATAAAAACATTTGAAGAGACTTTAAGTAGATTAGGATTAGATATTGTTGATAATAATAAAAAAAACGATAAAAAAAATTATGTTAGTACTGAAATTATTATGAGAAAAATTCAAGAAAAAATTAAATTTGAAGAAAAAGCAAGAAAAGATAAAGCAAAAAGAATGAGAAAAATTAAAAATGAACAAAAGAAAATGATTGAAATTAAAAAAGAAAAAGAAAATAAAATTGAAGTTAAAAAAATTGATTATGATGAAGAAATTAAAAAATTAAACGATGATTATAATAATAAATTAGATGAATTTAATAGAATTAAAAAATTACATCAACACATTCCATTAGATATTAATATAATAGAAGAAGAAAAAAATAAAGAAGAAGAAATTCCAAAAAAAGAAGGATTTGATTCAGAATTATTTTTCACTCAATTAGATAAATATTCACTTAAAATGTTTAATGATTTAGTAAATCACAAGAAAAATAAAAAAGATAAAATTCGTCCATTTTTAGATGATATAATGAACATGATTTTAGAAATTACAGATGAAAGTTCAAATTATTTAGAAACAAACAATTGCGAATTAATAGAAATTCCTTATTGGCAAGAATGGATGAATTTATTTAAAGATAACATTCATTTATCAGAATACATAAAAAACAAAGAAAATTCGTTAAATAATCAAAAAGAATACAATCCAAATGAAATTGAAATTGAAGATGTAGAAAATCAAGATTATTTAAATAATGAATTGTATGATTACATTACATTTTTAGGAAATTGGACAATTGATTTAAAAAAAATATTATTAAATAATAAAAATAAAATTAATAATACAAATTCATTTAGTTCGAAATCAAAAGAAAATGTTTTGGAAATGAATTTATATGAAATTTTAGGAAATGACATTACTTTTATGTTGAATGGAGGAAAATTTCAAATGAATGGTTTAAAAGAAAAAGAATTATTAATGATGAAAAATTCAGAATTTGAACCTGGAACTTTAGATATTACTAATGTTACTTTGCCTGTTAATAATATTATTAATCCTATTTTAGGAGAAATTATTAGTTTTTATATTGATATGAAATATGATATTATAAATGATAATAAAGAAACTAAAAAAGAAGAAAAAAAAGTGGAAAATGAAAATGATGAAGGTGTAATTAAAGAAGATAAAGAAGAAATAGAAAATAAAGAAGAAAGTAATAATATTAATAAAGATGCAGATAAAAATGTTGAAAATAATAATATTCAAGATGAAAATGAAAATAAAAAAGAAGAAGAAAAAAAAGAAGAAAATAAAGAAAATGAAGAAAAAAAAGAAGAAAATAAAGAAAAAAAAGAAGAAAATAAAGAAAATGAAGAAGAAAAAAAAGAAATTATTAATACAGAAGTTGAAGATATTTTTTCAGATGGTTATACATTAAATCACATTCCATTAAAATTATGTTTCGTAGGTCATGAATTTTCGGGAAGAAAAACACAATCAAATTTAATCTCATCAACATATCCAACATTAAAAGTTTACAACATGTCAGAAATAATAAAATCCTCAATAGAAGAATATGAAAAAATAATGACACCAATCGAAGACAATCCAAAATTCAAATCAATGAAAAAAAACCAAATTGAAGCACTCGAACAAGAAAAAGAAAAACAATTAAATGAATTTGCATATGTTAAAAGCATAATTGAACCTTTAGCAAAAAAAGAAATAGAAAATTTATCAGATGAAAATTATATAAATTTATTAATTTATCATATAAAAAAAGATTTTCCAGTAATAAAAAAAGAAGACATTCAAAACGAAATAAATTCAAAAAGAGAAAAATTAAAAAACATCGACATTGAATTAGAAAAAATAAAAGAAGAACAAATAAAAAAACCAAATGCAAAAAAAAAAGAAGAACAACAATTTTTAAAAGACAAAGAAAATTTACAAATAGAATCATACAAAGGTTTTATTTTAATTGATTTTCCAAAAACTTTAGAACAATTTAAATTATTCGAAAAAAAATGCACAGGATTCGAAGTTCAATTAGATAAACCAAAAACTGAAAAAGAAAATGAAAAAGAAATTTTATTGCATTGCATAGATAATTTATATCACACTGAAGGAAAAAAAATTGAAATGAAATCAATTTTTGATAGATTTTTATTTTTTGAACTAAACGAAGAAGAAACTTTAAGAAGAACTAATAATAGAAAAATCGACCCTAAAACTGGAATTATTTATCATTTAGAAGATAATCCACCCCCAGAAAATGATAAAAAATTAATTGGAAGATTGGAAGATGTTACTGAACCTAATGAAGAAAAAGTCAAAGAAATGTTAAGTGAATATTTTTTGAATATTGTTAAAATAAAAGATTTTATTAATTTATTTAAAAATGAATTTAATGTTAAAATCAGTAAAGATAAAGAAGAAATTAAAGAATCTATTTTAAAAGAAATTGATGTCGCTTTAAATGAATTTGAAGTTAATTTATGTGGACCAGTTTTAAAACCTGAAGAAAATCAAAATAATGAAGAAAATGCACAACAAGAAAATAATAATAATAATAATAATAATAATAATAATAATAATAATAATAATAATTCGAATATAATAAACGAAGAAAATAATAACAAAGAAATAAATAATTTAAATCAAAGCACAAGTCATAATATAAATCAAAGTTCAAATAATTTAAACATTTCTCGTAGTCAAACAATAAGAAAAAAAGTAAATTCCGAAGAATTTAATATTAATACATTAGAATTAATAAATAGTAAATATAAAAATCGATATTTTGAAGCAAAAAGATTATTACAAAATAGTAATATTAATGCATTATTTTTAACAAAATGGTCAAAATTCATTCCAAAATATAATAAAACATTAAAAGAATCTTTTTTACGTATTTCTAATATTAAAAAACATGTCATTGAATACACAGTAAATATTCAAAAAGATTTTATTGAATTTTTAAATCAACCTTCAGAAAAAAAAGATTTAATTGATATTTTCACTAAAAAATATTCAACATTTAAAAGTCAATTTCATCAAATTAGTAATAATCCTTTAGTTATAAAAGAATTTAATAACGATTTAAATGATTTAGCTGATGGAATTTGGGCAATAATAAATCAAAGAAAAGTTAATGCAATAAATGAAAGAAAAAATTTAATAAGCAAAAACTTTTTTGGAAAACAAATTGAATATTTTTATGAAAATTTCATTAAATTATTTGAAATTGAAGTTGAAAAATTTTTATTAAGTTTAAATATAATAAAAGAATTTTATTACGGAACTAATAATGAATTATTAAAAGCAACAATTCCATTTACAGCTCAAATTGAAGAAATTAAAAGTGAAACAATTTTAAAAAACACAGAAAATTTAAATTTAATGTCAAAAGATGAAATAAATAATCAATTATTTTATCCAAAATTAGAAAAAATATTTTGCAATTGCATTAAAATTATATTTAAATTTGATTTTTTAGTTAAACAAATAGAATCAGCAGGAAAATCAAATTTAGAAATTAAAGAAAGTAATGTTAATAGTTTAAATACATCATCTAATCCTAATGATATTTCTGTAACAAAAAGTCAAGGAACACGTAAAAAAAAATTAAAAATAAAATCTTTTAAACAAGAAATTGATAGTTCAAAAGAAATATTCGAAAATTCAGAAGCAAATTCATGTATAGAAAACGAAAAAATTAAATTTAAATATCGAATTATGAATATTAAGCAATATTGTTTAAATATATTAAATAATCTTAATAAAATTTCAAATGATATTTTTAATAATTTAGATGAATGGATAATTGATAGTGTTCATTATCAAAATAACATGATGAACGCATTAATGGAAAGATTAAGAAAAATAGTAAAAAACAATCTTAAAGTTCAATGGGATTTTGAATTAGATAAATTCAATGTTTATAAACCAATCAATGTGAAATTCCATAATAATTATTTAAACATTGAAGATTATGAAAGTGATTTTGATTTAAAAGACATAAATTATTTAAAATATATAAATTTATTAAATAAATCATATAAAATGATTAAATTATTCACAATTCAAAATGAATTTATTAGCATAAATAATTTCACAGAAATTTTAATTAAAAAATTCATTAGTCCTTTAATTTTAGATTATCAAGACACTCCATTATTTAAACTTAGTTTTCATAAATTAAATAATTTATTTAATTTATTATTGCCAAAAGAAAATGAAAAAGGAAGAGGCGATATTATTAATATTAATCATGCTTTTACTTTATTAGCTTTATTACCATTTAAAATATTAGATGAAACTGTTTATAATGAAATGTATGATAATATTAAAGATAAATTAATTAATCATTGTTTTTTGAATAAAAATGATTTTAATGAAATTGAATTTTGGTTTGAAGAAGAAAAAATATTCAAAGATGCTGAAGAAGAAAAACAAATTGAAAAAGAAGATAAAATTAATTTAAAAGAATTTTTAGAGGAATTGTATATTAATGAAGAAAATGAAATTAATTTTGAAGATTTAATGAATATTGTAAGATTAAAAACTGTTAATGTTGAAGAAAAAGATAAAATTTATAAATATTGTGATTTAATGAATGAAGATTCTGAAGAAAAAGTTGAAAGTGAACATGAAGAAGAAAAAAATGAAAATGTTGATGAAGAAAGTGAATTTGATGATGAAGAAAATGAAGATGATATTCATGATTTATAAATAAATAAATAATATTAAAATATAAAATAATTATTATATTTTTAATAAAATTTAATTTATTTATTTTAAAATTTTATTATATACATATTAATATAATATTCTTTATAATATTTATATAAAATATAAAAATCATTTTTATGATAAAATATTTAAAATAATTAAATTTAATTAGCATAATTTTTTTAATTTTATTTTAATTTTTATTTTCTATTTTATTATTATTTTCTTCATTATTATAACTTTTATTTTCATTATTTATTGAATTAATATTTTCATTATTTATTTCATTATTATTAATTTCATTTTGATTTTTGTTTATTTCATTTATTTTAATATTATCATTAATATTCAAATTATCTGTATTGTTATCATTATTATTATTATCATTATTATTATTATCATTATCATTCTCATTATTATTATCATTATTATTATTATCATTATTATTATTATTATCATTATTATTATTATTATTATTATTATTATTATTTTCATTATTATCATTATTATTATCATAATTAACACAAAATAAATCATTTAAATTATTAAAATTATTATTATTATTTTCAATCAATAATTTTTGAATATTATTCATAAGAAAATTATTATTAAAAGAATTTTTAAAATTTGGGAATTGTTTATTAATTTTTCTTAAATACATATAAATTCCATTGACTTGATTATTAATATTATTATAAGTATAATTTCCAGTATTTTTAATAGTATAAATTTTATTTTTATTATTATTATTTTCATCATTTAAAGTTAGTTCCATAAATTTAATTAATTCTTTATTTAAATCAAAGAAAAATTTTTGGTTTAAATAGCAATAAATTAAACTATAAAAATCAGAACATTTATTTAAAGTATTATTTAAAACATTTTGATTTTGATTATAAATATCAAAAACTGATAAAAAAATATTAATATTAGAAAATTCTTTTGAATAATTTTCTTTGATTTTAATTGAATCTTTTGTGTAAATGTTAATTAAATTAAAATTGTTTTTTTTTTTTGAAATTTTGATTTTTAAGAATTTTTGTAAAAGTTTATTTAATTTTTCTTTATTGAAATTTTCTTCGATTTTAATGCAATTTAATTTGAATTTTTCGATTTGGTTTTTTAAATTATTTAAATTATTTTCAAAATGAAAAATTTTTTTTTTATTAGAATTTTTTTTTGATGTTGTTGAAGAAGATTTTTTATTATTTTCGATATTTGAATATTTTTTTTCATAAAATTTTTTTTGATTTGGCGATTGTGAAAAATCTTTTTTTTTTTTTTTTTTGAGGAGTTTTATTAAAATTTAAATTTTTATTATTAATTTCTTTTAAATTTTCTTCTTCTTCTTCTTTAATAATATTATTATTAAAATTGTTTTTTTTTATTTGATTGTGATTTCTTTTTTTGTATTGAAAAGAAAAATTTTGATTTGAATAAAAACTTTTTTCTTCTTCCATTTAAATTTAAATGACTAATATTTAAAATTTAAATTATTTTTATAAATATTATTTATATTAATAATAATAATATTAAAAAATTAAACAACCACAATTGTTGTTTCTTTTTGTTTTTTTATGTTTTCTTATATTTTTATTTTCATTTTCTGTGAATTCTGAAATTGAAGATAAATTATCTTCATTATTTATTTTTGTTTTATTATTACTATTATTAGAATTATTAGAATTATTATTATTATTTTTATTATTTTTATTATTAAAATTATTTTTATCTTTTTCATTATTTTCATTATTATTAAAATTATTTTTAGAATGAACATTATTTTTAATTACATTTAAACAATTTAAAAATTCTTTTTTATTTTTTAATAATATTTCATTATTAGAAATAAAACTTAAATCATCGTCATCTTTAATATTTTCTTTTCCATTTTCTTCATTATTATTATTATTATTTTTATTTAAATCGACATTAATAATTTTAACATCGTTTTTAATTTCCACATCAAAAGATTTATTTTCATTAAAAATTTTATCATCTTCATTATTATTAAAATTAATATTCAAATTTTGAATATAATTATTAAAATTAATAATACTATTTCTATATTTTTTTCCATTCGAGCTATTAAAAAAATCAATGAAATCATTTGGATAAATAATAAAATTTATTTCATTATTTTCTAAGAAAATTTTTAATTGTTTTTTTATTGTATTTTTTTTAATTTTTATTTGATTAATATTTTTTTGTTTATAAATGTTTTGATAAGAATTTTTTCCGTTTTGATTATCAATCATAAATTCATTCATATAATTTTCTTTTAATTTTTCACTAATTTGACTATCAATTAAAATTTTTTGTTTTTTATTTAAAATTAAGATTTTTTTTTCGTATAAATAAAATAATAAATCTAATAAAAAATTTTCTAATGTTTCTTTTTGATTAAAAGAAATGTTTTTATTAATTCTAATTTTTTTATTGTTGATTTTAAAATTGTTATTAATAAAAATATTAAAATCAAAAATATTTTTATTAGTAATAATATTTTTATCCGAAGATAAAAACAAAAAAATATCAGTCAATGTTTCAACTAACATAATAATAATAATAAATTCAATTTATTAATATTAAAAAATATTTAATAAAAAATATTTATTTTATATTAAAATTAAATACAAAAATTTTATATTATTTTTATAATAAAATTTTATCAAGAGTTTCTTTTACTAAAGGAACAATTGCTTCATGATTAACAATAACTTTAACATTTAAAATTCCTTGATTCATAAACGTTTCAATTAAAAGTTGAATTGCTCCACAAATATTCGCTGAGAAATACGTTGTAGGTGGATTTGATTTATTTTGTCTTGCACTTAACGCAATGTTATTTTTACTAAACAAATCTTGAACGACATTTTCATTATTTTGATTAGGATATGTATAAATATTATTATTGAAATTATTGTCTTTGTTTTTTTGGAAAAATTCAACGAAAGGTTGCCCACTTAATTTGAAATTTTCTATGAAAAGAACATTTAATGTGATTGGAATGTTAATATTGTAATTGTTGTTGTTGATGTTGATGTTGGATGGTAAAATGAAAGGAAAAGAAGGTGCGTGAAAATCGTTGTTGTTGTTGTCGACTATTAAATTAAAATAGACTGTGTTGTTGTTGATTATAGATGAATTTTGAAGACAGTATAAACAAAATGAATTTTTTGAGATGGAAATTGAAATGTTGGAATTATTTAAATTTGAGTTTGTTTGGAAATATAAACCTAATGTTAGTGTGTTGTTTGCTCGTTGGAGTTGGGAATGGATTGTTAAGTCGGATTGAGAGAAGATGTTTTTTAATGTTGTTGTTGGGCCGTTTTGGTCTTGGAAAAGAGAAGATGGGAGTGATGAGGAAATTCCCATTAAATTCATTCCGCCAAAATCGAACATATTATTATTATTATTGTTGTTATTATTGTTATTATTAGTTGTATTTGTGTTTGCGTTAAATATATTAAATATATCATTCATATTATTATTATTGTTATTATTATTATTTGTATTTGTGTTATTATTATTATTAACATTATTATTATTATTATTATTTATATTATTATTATTATTATTTTGAATAAGATCTTCATCTAAACCAAGAAGATCAGCATCAGCGATATTTTGTGGTTCTTCGACATGTTCTTTTTTCTTTTTTTTCTTTTTTTTTTTAACTTCTTTTTCCTCTTTTTTTTCTTCTTTTTCTTCCTTTTCTTCATTTTCCACTTTAGGTGCAGTGGCATCAATAATCATATCTTCTTCGGGTATTAATTCTTTTCCTTTTTTTAAATAAACCGCACTGACATTCGTCATATTATCAATAATATCATCAACGACATCGCTATCAATTAAATTATTATCATCGTTAAATTCAAAAGGTGGTTTTTCACTAACGACCATGTCTTTCGCAACATCAGGATCAGTTTCTAGCAATCTCCAATAAATATACGCTCGGTCTCTAACATCAGGATTTTCGCTTTCTTCTGCTCCTTTTTGAAGGCACAATTTAACAATTTCTTCTCCTTCATCAGGTTTATTTACGAAGTTTTTAACAGTGGCATTTAAAATTTGTAGTTTGATTTTGGAAACAATGTCTGAATTACTGAAATTATCAACAAAATGTTTGATAATATTTGTGCTGTCAGGAATCATTGTACAAAATTCACCGACGATGTAAAAAGCAGCGCTTTTGGAATTTGGGTCACTTAAACTTTCGATTAAATCGATGGTGATTTTTTTTATTAATTCTAAACTACGACCTTTGTATTTTCTCATTAAATCTCTTGCGACAATGATGCATTCAGTAATTGCTTCATCGTTGTTGTTATTAAGAATTTTTCCCAAACTTTCAACACACAAATCGACACTTTTTTCGTATTTATACCCGATTTGTCCAATGAATTTCACACTTTTTCTAATGAGTTCTGAATTAATTTCTGTCATTGCATAGCTAGTGAATTCTTTAATAATACTTTCGTAGTTTTTATTGTCACATAATTTGTATAAAATATCCAATTTTTCTAATTTAACGTAGATTGGATCGTTGTATTGCACGAAAAAAAACTTAAAATCTTTGTCTAACAACATCGGACGTTTTTGAACGATTCCATGCAAAGCGCGTAATAAAACATATTGAATTTCCGGACTGGCCATCATAATGCTCATCAAGCTATTTGATATTTTTTTACAATAATTTCGAACTTTATCGATATTGTCAATGTGATCGAGAAACTTCAATACGACTTTTATTGCACTCATTACTACACTTGGATTAGTGTGATTTAATCTTGGCAAAACTCCTTCGATTATTTCTTCAGCTTGAGAAGATTTTTTCGGTTTATATAATATTAGTGCATCTAATATACAAACTTGCCCCCATTCGTTCGCGTTTGGAATTGCTTCTAAAACTCGTTTTAATATTTTGCTTTTGATGTTTAGTTGATTCACTCCGCTCAAAATGGAAATTTCATTCAACGCACTTAAAGCGTTCGCAACAACAATTGCGTTACTATCTTTTAAACATTCATGTAATGTGTTTATAAATCCATTTTCTCTTACTAATTGCGGATTTGTGTTGTATAATTTCGCGACGCATAAACAGGCGATTTTTCTTACATAAGCGTCGTTGTCTTTGAAACAGTAGGTTAGAGTTTCGCATAGGTAGCTTACGATCATGTCTACTCTGATGCAGCCCATTGTTCGTATTGCTAATCCTCTGATTAAGGGTGTTTCTCCTTTTTGTGCGTCTGTGTTGAAGGATGCGACTGCGAGAAATGTTAAATCTGGTTTGATTTTTGCGTAGTTGATTAGATAGAGATAGACGAGTTTTTTTAGTTCTATGTTTTTGGTTTGTATGCATTTTACTACTTGTGGAAAGAGCATTGATACGTCTTTTCCGATTGTCATTGATGCGATGATTTGTTTCATTGAATCTTTTTGTTTTTCGAGTTTCATTGAGTTTAATCCGTCTTGTAATTCTGTTACTTCTGTGTTTCGACTGTTTTGGAAATATTTGTTTCCACCTTCTGATTGTTTTTTGTGGAATTTTATCATTTTTAATTATAGATATTTAAATTAAATTTTATTTTATATTATTTATTAATTTAATTAATTAAACTTTTTCTTGTAATTTTTTTCTTAAGTTTCGATATTCTTTTTTATTTTCTGTTATGCATTTTTGAACGAGTTTTTTTCCTTCTTTTGTTTTCATGAATTCATCGTAGTTAATTCCGTTTTTGTTACAAATTATTTGTTTCGCGAGTTTTAAAATTCTTCTAATTTCAGTTCTTTTGTTTCGTGTTTCTTTTTTCTTTTTGTATTTAATACTCGCGTCTCTGTGAATTCTGCTCATGTGTCCTCCTAATCCTTGTGGATTTTCGAATACGCAATTGCATAATTCGCATTTGAAATTTTTAATATTGTCTTTTATTAAAAAATTATTATTATTATTATTAAAAAAATTATTATTTTTATTAAATCGTAATTTTTTTTTGTTTAAAATTCGTCTTTCTTTTTTGTTATTTATTGAATAATAATAATGAAAATTATTATTGTTGTTGTTGTTAATATTATTTTTAAATTTGACTATCATTGGACTTTTTTCTTTGAATCGAAAGAAACTATTCAAACTTTTTTTAATTTCAATGAATTCTTTATTATTATTATTAATATTATTATCGTAAATGAAATTATTATAAAAATTTGGATTTTCGCCGAAATTTAAATTAACAATATTATTTTCAATTGAATTAATTTCATTACTTTTAATAAATTTATCATTATTATTATTAGTAAAAAATAACGTAAAAATGCTCAATTCTTCATATTTAAAAGAAGTATCATTAAAACTTTCATTGTAAGGAATAATAACATTATTATTTTTAATATCAGTTAAATAAGGATTATAAAAACTAAATAATTCACTAAAATCTTCGTAACCAACAATTTTTAAAATGTTTCTTTTGTTTATTTTTTCAAAATATTCTAATTCTTTTTTATTAAAAATAATCATATTTGAATTGTAATTTATTTCTTTTAATATTGATTGATTTGCATTTTCACTGATGAAAATATTTTCATTCAAACTTCGTATTTGAATGATTGGCTCAGGATTTGAAAATCGAGCTAAAATTTTTTCTAATTCTTCGTCGATGTTTATAATTTTGTTGTTATTATTATAATTTGAATTTGTTGAGCGTTTTCTATTTGAAAATGAAAAATTATTAATTTCATTATTATTATTATTATTTTCATTATTTTCATTTGATTTATTATTATTTTCGATGTTATTATTATTTTCTTTTTTTAAAATATTTGAATTTATGTTAATAATGTTAATATCGTTTAAAATAATGTTTTTTTCTTTTAAATCAAAATTTTCTTTTGAATTCATATTAAATTATTGTTCTTTTTATAATATTAAATATGATTTAAATTTATTTAAAATAATAATTTAAAATAATAAATTTTATTTAATTATTTTTTGTATTATCAAACGGATTTGTAATATCACTAAAATCATTTCCATTATTAGTTTTATTATTATCATTATTATCAATGTTATTATCAAAATTAGTTTTATCGAATTTATTTTCAGTATTATCTGCGTAAGGATTAATGTCATCGACATAAGGATTTTTTAATTCATCTGGTTTTGGAATTTCAAAATTAGAAACATCATCGTTATTCTTTTTTAATAACCTTTCATCTTCATTAAATTTGTTGCTAGGAAAACTAGTTTTACTTTTAATTCCTTGCTGATTGAAATTCTCACTGTTGTTAAATGGATCATCGAAGTTATTATCGTTATTGAAATTGTTTGATTTTTGAAAATCGTTGTTATTATTATTATTATTATTATAATTATTATTATTATTATAATTATTATTATTATTATTATTGTAATTATTATTATTATTATAATTATTATAATTATTATTATTATTGTAATTATTATTATTGTAATTATTTTTATTATTATAATTATTATTATTAAAATTATTGTTGTTATTATTATAATTATTATTATTATTATTATTCATATAATTATTATTATTATAATTATTATTATTAAAATTTCCACTATTTTGTTTATTATAATTCATTTGATTTCCCATAGTATAATTTTTTTTATATTGATTATTCATATTATAATTATTATTATTAATATTATTATTAAAATTATTATTATTATTAAAATTATTATTATTATTAAAATTATTATTATTATTTCCAGCAAAAGGATTATTACCAATTCCATCTTTATTATCATTATAATTAAGAGTATTATTTTTATTAATAGTAGATTCTCCAGGAATGATTCCAACAATAATTTCTCCTCCATCTTTATTTTTAGTAGCATATTCGGTTTTTGTACTAACTCTATTTAAAATTTGTTTTCCTCTCAAAGAATCAGCCGCATTGTATTTAAATTGTGTTTTTTGAAAAGAAAATTTTAAATCATCAACCATTTTTACAACATTATTAAAATAATTCATTGTTTTGCTACATTTATCAAAAAAAGTTTTTTCATAAAACAAAAATTGTGCGATTAAAGGCGCAATCATTAAATATCGACTATCTAATAAATTTTGTATTTTATTATAGCAAAAATTGCTTTGATTAATGTATTTATTAGCAGCTTCTTTGTATTTATTTTCATTGCTTTCAAAATTTTCAACATCTTTTAATGTTTCTTTTTTACCTTTTTGGAAATTATTTGAACGTTCTTTTACTAATTTTTCCATTTTTTCATCATAATGATCATAATCTTTTCGAAATTCGCTTTGTTTTTTTAAATCATCTTCTATTTCTTTAAACGCAACGTCCCATTTTTGTGCTTCATCAGTCACTTTTTTAACATTTTCAATGAATTCGAGGTAAAATTCATCTAATTTATTATGTAATTTGCATGTATCGTCCATGAATAATTGATATTTTGTGTTTCTATCAAAAACTTGCCCGAAATTGTTGAAAATATCAACATTTAAAATATGAAATCCTTTTGTTCTTTCATTGATTGAATTTAAAATGTTTCGAATTTGGAAAATTTTTTCTTTGGTTAACATTAATTCTTGTTTTTTTTTATCGAAATCATAATCTTTTGTTCTTGGGCCATTGAAACATTCATAAGCGTTTTGTGTTAATTTTGACCAAAAATTTGGCATTTTTTTTTTATATTAAATTAATATTAATATTAAATAGAAAAAATTAATTATTATTTATAAATAAATAAAATTATGTTTTTTTATTAAAATTTGTTGTTTTTTTCATTTCGATTGAATTAAAATTATCGATTTTTTTCATGTTGTTTTTTTGTTTGATTATTTCTTGCAAACGCTCATCTTCAACATCTTCATCATCGTCAAGAATTTGCATTAAAATGTTTGGTTCGAATTCGATGAATTTTTTTGATTCATTTTCATTTTCATTTTCTTCTTCTTCAAAAAAATAAAAATTATTTTTGTGATTTTTTATTTTTTCTATGATTTTTTTTTTATTTCCAATGAAATTTAAAAAATTCTTTTTATAAATTTTTTTTATTAATTTCGATTTTAATTTTTCAATATGAAATTCTATTATTTTATAAATTTTTTTATCATTTTCATTAGAAGTTATTTTAATACTATTAAAAATTTTTTTTTTCTTCGAAATTTTTTGAATTTTTTGTTTTAATTCTTTTTCTTTTTTAATAATATTTTTATTAATAATATTAACATCAATTTTATTATTTTCTTTTTCTAAATTTTCTTTCAATTTCAAAATTTGACTTTCAATTTCTTTTTTTTCCACATCGAAATCAAATTCAAACGAAAACGAATAAAAATCTTCATTAACATCAAAAAATTTACTAATGCTAAAAATGCTTTTTTGAATTAAACCCGCGCGTGAATTTTCATTATTATAAGAAATTCCCAAAAAAAATCCCGGAAATTCAATTGTATGAAAAAATAAATTTTTTGCATTGTAACCTTCAATAATATTTGCGTATAATTCAATTTCGAAAACTTTTTTAAATTCAATTAAATCAAATAATTGTAAAAATAAACATGATTTTTTTCTGTTTATTATTACACATAAAATTCCTTCTTTGTTGAATGGAAGAAAAATGTTGTTTGTTTTTGGAGAATTTATTGATAATAAAACTGTTGATAATTCTAATATTGATTCTTCTTTTGGAATTAAATTTGTTAAACATTGACGAATTTTATTTATGTTTTGTTCGTTTGATTCCATTTAAATTTAAATTAAATTTATATTAATAATATTATTTATTATTTTAACAACAATTTTTTTTGTTTTTTGATTGTTTTTTTTCTAAATTTAATAAAAAATTTTTATTTTCTTCTTCAAAATTTATTTTATTAATTTCATTATTATTTTTAATAATATTTAAATAATTTTCTTCTAATTTTTTATCAATTTCATTAATAATAAAATTCATACTTTCATTAACATTTTTTCCATTTTTCGCTGAAGTTAAAAAACCAAAATTAAATTCATTTTCTTTCCAAAATAAATTAAATTTCTTTTCAATTTCTTTAATTTCATCTTCATCAACTAAATCAATTTTATTTTGTATACAAACAATAGGAAAATTAAATTTTTCATAAAGATTTAAAAATATTTTTTTCCATTTTAAAGTTGCTTTCAAATTTTCATCATTTAAATCACTAAAAATAATAACGCAATTGCAATCTTTAGTAAACAATTTTTGTAAATGAATATTATTATCCTGCCCACCCAAATCCCAAACATTAATTCTATAAATTTTATCCTTAATTTTCATTATTTTATACTCAAATTCACTCGTAATAGTCGCTTTATATTTTTCATAAAAATGCTGCTTCGTCCAATATTTAACAAAACTCGTTTTGCCTGTGTTTGAATTTCCAATGACAATAATTTTTATATTAAAACTTTGATTTATATTTTTCATATTAAAAAAAATAAATAAAAAAATATTTAATTAAATTATTGTTTTCCACTTATATTTTTATCTTTTTTTATATTCGGTTGCATAACATCTATTTTACTGTATTTACTAAACGCTTCGATCATATTTTCCAAACAAGAATCTAACATAATAACAGTGTATTCAATGTATTTACATCTAATTTCTTCTAAAATTTCTTTATGTTTCAGTCCACATGGACACCCATTTTTATTATCATCATTTACATTGCCATTTAATTCACTTCCATGAGGAGGTTTATCACAAACATGATAGATGTATTTTAAAGAATTTTCTCGCCATTTTATTCCATTTGTAGCTAAATTCAACCCATCTAAAACTGCTTCTGCTTCATCGCCGCCTCCGTTGCATTTAATTTGAAATAAACTGTCTTTAAATTCATTGTTATTTCCTGTTAAATCACAGAGAATTTTACTTACATAATTATCATCATTTTTTGATGCATAAGAATCGTTGGAATTAATGTGATCTTTATAACCAACGATGCCTATTTTTAACATATCAACATTTGTGTTTTTGTAATGACTTAATGTTTTTTTGGCATCGTTTATTAATTTTCTTATGAAACGTTTTATGCCTTTGAAAAATGGCGCCATTGAATTTGTTGTGTCTAAAACGAAAACTATGTCGACATATTCAATGTCTGTTAAAAAGTTTATTTCACTGTCGAAAATTATTACTGAAACTGGGTCTTTTTCACTGTCATATGAATCATCGTGAGGATCGCTTGATTTTGTTATTTCTCGTTTGCTTTCGTTTGATTTTATTTTTGATTGTTTGTATAAATTGCTCGTTATTGAATTATTATTATTTTCATCATTTTCTGAATTTTCATTTTCGTTGTTTGAATTATTTTCTGACATTAATTATTAATTAAATAATTTTTTTAATTTAAAATGAAAAATTTCATTTAAAAAAAAATACATCATTAGTTAAATAAATAAAAATAAAAAAATAATTTTTAAAAAATGAATATTTAAGCTTCAATTAAAAAAAATTATATAATAAAAAATTAATAAAAAACAAATGTCAACAATCAAACGTGTTCATGCTCGAGAAGTTCTCGATTCTCGTGGAAATCCAACAGTCGAAGTCGAAATGGTTTTGGAAAACGGAACAGTAACAAACGCAATAGTTCCTTCGGGAGCATCAACAGGAGAATCAGAAGCATTAGAATTAAGAGACAAAGATGAAAAGCGATACAATGGAACAGGAGTTTTAAAAGCAGTAGAAAATGTAAACAAAACAATAGCCCCCGCAGTTGTAGGATTAGATGCATTGAATCAAGTTTTAGTAGATCAAACAATGTTAAAATTAGATGGAACCCCATTTAAAAAAAATCTCGGAGCTAACGCAATTCTTGGAGTTTCACTCGCATGTGCCAAAGCCGCAGCGAGATACTTAAAAATACCTTTATATCGATACATCGGAGGAACCAATGCGAAAGTTCTACCAACTCCATGTATGAATGTCATCAACGGAGGAAAACATGCTGAAAGCACAGTTGATTTTCAAGAATTTTTCATAATTCCAGCTGGATTTAAATGTTTCAGAGAAGCTTTAAGAGCGGGTGTCGAATGTTTCCATGCTTTGAAAAAAGTATGTAAATCAAAAGGTTATGACACTGGTGTTGGAGACGAAGGTGGTTTTGCCCCATCCTGCAAAGAAGGTAATAAAGAACCTTTAAAATTAATTGCTGAAGCTGTTGAAAAAGCAGGTTATAAATTAGGTGAACAAATTTTCTTGGGATTAGACATTGCTTCATCGGAGTTTTATGATGAAAAAACTAAAAAATATCAAATGTCTAGATCAAAAGAAGGTGAATTTGATAGCGATCAAATGATTGATTATATTGTAAAAATGGTCGAAGAAAATCCTGCTATAATCACCATTGAAGATGGTCTCGCTGAAGGCGATTGGGAAGGATGGCAAAAATTATATGAAAAATTAGGAGATAAAATTCAACTTGTTGGTGATGATTTATTCGTTACGAATGTTGACTTTGTTAAAAAAGGAATTCAATTAAAAGCAGCTAATTCAGTTTTAATTAAAGTAAATCAAATTGGAACTTTAACTGAAACTTTAGATACAATTAGATTAGCTCAAAAAAACGGATTTACTTGCATGGTCAGTCATCGTTCTGGAGAAACTGAAGATACAACCATTGCTGATTTGTCTGTTGCTGTTAATTCTGGTCAAATTAAAACTGGATCTGCAAGTAGAACTGATAGAATGGCTAAATATAATCAATTGCTTAGAATTGAAGAGCAATTGGGATGCAATGCGAAATATGAAGGATTAAGAGCGTTTAAAAAATATCAATTTAAAGAATAAATATTTATTTGTTGGTTTTTAGTATTATTATTATTATTATTTAATTTTATTTAAAAAACTTTTAATGAGTGAATTTATTTATTTTTTTTAATTATTTTTTTTTAATAATATTATTTTATTTTAATATGAGTAGTTCAAGAAATTCAACATTGACTTTTTCGCAAAATACTTTTAATTCGGAATTGATAAATGAATATAAAATAATAAGAGATAGTTATTTACAAATGAAGAATAAAATATCGAAAGTTTTTAAATATAATAATTATTTAGATGATTTGTTTAATATTTTTGATAGTTTGATTTTATTTTTTAATCAAATTTCACAAACTTTTAGAACAATTCAAGAAGGAAATGAATTTAGAGAACAAATATTAAAAAATATTGTTAAAATAAATTTAGAAATGAATGAAAATTTAATAATTAATTTTTTGAATAAAATTTCATTAAAAATTAATTCAAATGCAAATAAAAATCATAATTATAATAATAATAATAATTTAAGCAAAAAAAATATTATTAATTTAAAAAATTATTTTCATGGAATTAAAACAACTTCAAATTCAAATTTAATGAAAAAAGATAAAAATAATAAAATTAATAATAATTATTCAAAAAATAAAAATAATTTTAACATAACTGAAATTAATATTAATAAAAAAAAACCAAATCAAAAATTCGTTCATAAATCAGCTTCAGCAATTAATATTAATGAAAATAACAATTTAAATAATAATAATAATAATAAAATTAATAAATCTATTAATAAATCAATTGAAATTAATAATACAAATTCTTCAATTCCAAAAGAAAATAAAAAAAAATTCAATATTTCAAAAAATAACATTAATACTTCACCTTTTTTAAATAAAAAAAAATTTCTTATAAAAAATAAATTTCCAAATCTTAATAATAATAATAATAATATAGAAAATAATAAAAAAGAAATCAAAAATAACAAAAATAAAAAAAGAGAAGAATTAGATTTAAGTTTTTTATCAAAAAAACAATTAAAAAGAAAAGAATTAAAAAGTTTTGATGCATCAAATAGTAAGAATTATTTTAATTATTCATTTAAAGATTTAAATAATAGTTCATTTTTACCAAGCGAAAGAAAAAGATTAGATACATATAGTGGAGTTAATAGACAAACTGCAGCTTCAGCGAGTAAGAAAAAAATATATAAAAAACATATGAATAATTTTGAAGAAAATTTAGTTTCAAAATTTCATGGAATTTTAGATAAATATAATAATACTAATACAGAACAAGATTATATTAAAAATACAAAAGAATATTTGAAAAATATTATTGAAATGCAGAAAAAAAATAATTAATATTTTTATTTTTAAAATTATTTTTTATGTAGTTTGGTAATTAATATTTGATTAAATTTAATAATAAATTTAATAATATTTTAATTAATGTTTGAAATAAAAATTATTATTATATTTTTTATGATTTAAATATAAATAAATTTTATTAAATAAATATTTATAATTAAATTTATTTATAATTTTATTATTATTTTTAATTAGTTATTTTTGGATTGCTATTAATTGAAATATCATCAATTAAATTAATAAATTTTTCATTTTCATTTAATTCAAACATTTTAATAATATTTTTTAAATAATTTAATTCAAATCGAAATTGTTTTAACATTTTTTCATTTTCAATTGTTCCTTTCATTTGACATTTATAATTAAAATTAATAAAAAATTTTTCGAAAAATTTTTTAAAAATTTCGTTAATTTTTTTCTTTTCTAAACAATTTAACATTAAATCATAAAAATTTTTAATTTTATTAAATTTTTTAATATACGAATTAAAATCTTTTTCTTTAAAATTTGGATAATTTTTAAAATCTAATTTTTCAAATTCATTCATAATTTCATTTAAAATATTTTGTAAATTTTTATTAAAAATTTCTTCACATTTAATTTGAATTAAATTTAATTCATTAATAATTTTATTAATTGATTTTATAATATTATCGTTATTTTGAACTAAAGTAAAAAAATTAAATAAAATATTTTGTAAAATTAAACAAATTGAATTTAATAATAAAAAATCTTTTTCATTAATTTCTCTATTAAAAATTTTTCCTTTTTTATTTTCGATTATTAAATTATAAATTTTTGAAATAAAATTATTTAAAATTTTTATTAATTGAATTAAAATTGTGTTTAAATAATCTTTTTCTTTGAAATAAAAAATAATTTTATAAACATTATAAATAAAATTTAATATTGATAATAAAGATGAAATTGTTTTTAATTTTTCTTCTTTTATTTCAAGAAAATTTTTGTTATTATTATTAAAATTATTAATATTTAATTTTAAATCATTTTCATTTAAATTTGTAAAATCTTTTAAAATAATATTTAATATTTTTTGATAATATTCAGAAAAATTATTTTTTTCTATGAAATTTTCTTTTTCAAATAAATCATTTAAATTATCTGAATAAAAAGTAAAAAATTTAAATATAAAATCATTATCAAATTGATTAAAATTATTTTCATCATATTTTTCATTTAAATCAATAGTAAAAAAATTTATAATTAAATTTTTTAAATAATTTCTATTTTTAATATATTTTTCAATTTCAGTGATTATTATATTATTATTAAAATAATTATTAATATAATTTTTTATATAATTTTTAACATCTTTGTAAATAAATTCAGTTAATTCATTAAAAGTTTTTTTAGTTGTTCCAAAATTATTTGAAATAATATCTAAAATAAATAAATAATTTTCAATAAATATTTTATATAAATTTAATATTTTTTCAAAATCTTTTATTTTTTTAAAATCCATAAAATACAAAGAAAAAATATTCTTTAATTTTTCTATAATATTTAAAATATCAAATCCTTGAGATAAAATAAAAGAATAATTTTGACATAAATTAATTAATTTTTGTTTTGAATTAATAGGAAAATTTTTAAGATTATTTATTATTAATTTGTTATTATTATAATTTAATGAAAAATTATTATTTAAAATTTTATCGTAATTTAAATTAAATTTATTTTCTTCATTAATAATTTCATTAATATTATTTAAATTATTATTAAAAGGAAAACAAATTTTCAATATTTCATCAATAATACTTACAAATGAATTAATGTATTTTGATTCAGAAACATTAATTTTTAAATTAATTTCTTTATCAATGTAATTTAAAATTTTTACATTTTTATTTAAATTTTTATATTTAACAATTTCACTTTGAATTTCAGAAATTAAAATATTTTCTTGATTTAAATTCAAAGTTGAAAAATTAATTGATTTAAATTTATTATAAATTTCATTTATTTTTTTAATTTGTTTTAAAGAATTTAAAATATTATTTTTTTTAATTTTTAATAAAATACTTTTTCCATAACTTTTAATAAATTTTTTTCTTGAATTTTTTTCTTTTTCTCTTTTTAATTTTATTTCATTTTGATATTTTATTATTTTAAATTCTAAATAATTATTATTTAATATCCAATTAATAATACAATTTGAATGAATTAAAATTTTATTTAAAATTATTTCATAATGTTGAATTTTTTTATCAAAAAATTTAATTATTTTATTTAATTCTTTAATATTATTTTTTTCTAATAATTCACTATTTAATTTATATAAATTAGGATTAATTAAATAATTTTTATCTTCATTAAATAAATTTATTATTTCTTTTGGTGTAAAA
>JAEEGK010005798.1_pt1 | contig 29847 bp, 25 predicted proteins | sample 8958771 | NCBI WGS metagenome assembly JAEEGK01 (sample SAMN16246547, study PRJNA631951) | gut metagenome | biome: gut microbiome; feature: rumen; material: SC-attached | host: Bos | place: Iran: Karaj | collected 2018-10 | reverse complement strand
GGCTCGTGGTGCGAAGATCTATGCAGAGATGGTTGGTGCCGGCATGAGTGCCGATGCCCATCATATCACTGCTTCTCATCCTGAGGGTCTCGGTGCCAAGCTCGTGATGCAGAGTGCACTCGAGGACGCAGGTATGAAGCCTGAGGAGATCGACTATATCAATGTGCATGGCACTTCTACCCATGTAGGAGATATCTCTGAGGCCAAGGCCATCAAGGAGGTATTCGGTGATGCAGCCTTCAAGCTCAACATCTCTTCTACGAAGTCGATGACCGGTCACCTGCTGGGTGCTGCCGGTGCTGTTGAGGCAATGGCTACCGTACTGGCCGTTCAGAACGATATCGTGCCTCCCACCATCAACCATGAGGCTGGTGACGAGGATCCTGAGATTGACTACAATCTGAATTTCACATTCAACAAGGCCCAGAAGCGTGAGGTTCGTGCTGGTCTCAGCAACACCTTCGGCTTTGGTGGTCATAATGCTTGTGTGGTATTCCGTAAGTATGAGGCTTAATAATATCATTGACAGAATCAAGCTCCCTTTCCGCAAGGAGAAGGAGCTTTTTTCTGCCCTTTACACTATCCTTGGGTTCTATCCCCACAACATCGAGTATTACAAACAGGCGCTGATGCACAAAAGCATCCGTAAGCGCAATGACAAGGGCAAGCCGTTGAACAACGAGCGGCTAGAGTTCTTGGGTGATGCCATACTCGATGCCGTGGTGGGTGATGTAGTCTTTCGCCAATATGATGGTAAACGTGAAGGGTTCTTGACCAATACGCGTTCCAAGTTAGTGTCGCGTGATACGCTGGGCAAGGTTGCCAGTGAGATGGGCTTGGGAGGACTGTTGCTGTCTGCGGGTCACTCCACTTCCCATAACAGCTACGTCGAGGGTAATGCCTTGGAGGCACTTGTGGGAGCCATCTATTTGGATCGTGGCTACGACACCTGCATGTGGTTCTGGGAGCATCGGATACTGGGAAAGTATATCAATATTGACAAGGTGGCCTTCAAGGAGGTCAATTTCAAGTCGAAATTGTTGGAATGGTCGCAGAAGAATCGTGTGCATATGGAGTTCCAGATGCTGAAGCAGAAAAAAGACGATAACGGAAATCCGATCTTCAGTTTCCAGGTATTGCTTGAGGGTGTTGAAGGCGAGCAGGGCACTGGCTATTCCAAGAAAGAGGCACAGCAGCAGGCTGCTAAGGAGACACTTCAGCGCCTGAAGCGGGAACCCCAGTTTGTGGATGCCATCTTTGCTGCCAAGACCAATCGTACGAAGATGGAAGAAGAACCTGCAATGGCTGTACCTGATACGGAACAGGAGCAGGATTTCATCATCGAACAGCCTCGTGAGCAGATCGATGAACAGGTGACTGTTCCTCAAAAGGAGTCTGAGAGCGATGAGGACTATGATCTCTCCGATATCTCCACGAAACCTAAGGAGAAGTCGCGTGAGGAAATCATTGCCGAAGCCGAAGCGGCAGCCTTCTCAGAGGAATAAAATACAAAAAAAACGTAAATTATTCCGCTGTTACGTGGGAATTGCGTATTTTTGCAGGCAAAATTGCGCAATTAATAATGAGTCTGACTCAGATTATAGGAAAAGTGTTCGTACCTCGTCAGCGTGCTTTGGAAAAGCATCTGAATGGGGGAGAGGCATTGCAGCGGGCAGTGCTCGAACACTTGATATCTACAGCCAAGGATACAGAATATGGGCGTAACCATGATTTTGCAGGCATTAAGGGCTATGATGATTTCATGGCTCGTGTTCCTGTGAATACCTATGAGGAACTGAAAGGCGATATCGATCGTATGCGCCAGGGCGAGGCAGATATTCTCTGGCCAGGTCGCGTGAAATGGTATGCCAAGTCATCGGGTACGACGAACGACAAATCAAAGTTTATACCTGTTAGCAACGAGGGTTTGCAGAAGATCCACTATGCAGGAGGTCGTGACTCCGTAGCTCTTTACTTAAGGAATAATCCCAAATCCCGCATGTTCGACGGCAAGGGCCTCATTCTCGGAGGCAGTCATGCGCCTAATTACAACCTGCCAGATTCATTGGTGGGTGATCTTTCGGCCATCCTCATCGAGAATATAAATCCTTTGGTGAATTTGGTGCGTGTACCTAAGAAGCAGACTGCGCTCTTAGGCGATTTTGAGATCAAGCGTGAGAAGATTGCCCGAGAGGCGATGACGAAGAACGTGACGAATATTTCTGGTGTACCCTCGTGGATGCTCTCTGTGCTGACCTGTATGATGGAGATGACAGGCAAGACGCATTTGGAGGAGGTATGGCCTAATATTGAGGTGTTCTTCCACGGCGGTGTGGCCTTCACGCCTTACCGAAAACAGTATGAGCAGCTCATCACCTCGCCCAATATGCATTATATGGAAACCTATAATGCGAGTGAGGGGTTCTTTGGTATTCAGGACGATCCTGCCGATAAGGCCATGCTGCTAATGCTTGATTACGGGGTATTCTATGAATTTATTCCTATGGATGGGGGAGACATTGTGCCTCTTTGGGGCGTGGAGACGGGCAAAAACTATGCGATGGTCATCTCCACCTCGTGTGGTCTCTGGCGCTATGAGATCGGTGACACTGTGCAGTTTACCTCAACCAATCCTTATAAATTCATTATCTCAGGTCGTACGAAGCATTTCATTAATGCCTTTGGTGAGGAGTTGATTGTGGATAATGCGGAGCAAGGACTAGCCTATGCCTGTGAACAGACGGGTGCTGAGGTGTCTGAATACACGGCTGCGCCTGTTTTTATGGACGCTAATGCAAAGTGCCGTCATCAGTGGCTCATTGAGTTTGCGAAGCGCCCGCAGGACTTACAGCAGTTCGCTGATCTGCTCGACCAGCGTCTGCAGGAAATCAACAGTGATTACGAGGCTAAGCGTTATAAGAACATCACACTCCAACATCTGGAGATTGTGGAAGCCCGCCAAAACCTCTTCAATGACTGGCTGAAGCTGCGCGGAAAATTAGGTGGACAGCATAAGGTGCCCCGTCTGAGTAATTCGCGTGACATCATCGAACAATTATTAAAACTGAATCAATGAGGAAGTTGCTCTATATCTTTTGTATGGCCTGCGTTGTCATTGGCTGCGCACGCATGGGACAGCCTGATGGCGGATGGTACGATGATGATCCTCCCGTTGTCATTGGCAGTCATCCTGCTGACCAGTCAACGAATGTCTCTGCCAAGAAGATTACGATCTACTTCAACGAATATATCAAACTTGAGGATGCCACCAATAAGGTGATTGTCTCACCACCACAGTTGGAGATGCCAGAAATCAAGGAGGCAGGAAAACGTATTGTAGTGGAACTACAGGACTCTCTCAAAGCCAACACCACTTATACCATTGACTTCAGTGATGCCATCAGTGATAATAATGAGGGAAACCCGTTGGGAAACTATACCTATAGTTTCTCTACAGGTGATCAGATTGACACGATGGAAGTGTCAGGCTATGTACTCGATGCCAGTAATCTGGAACCGGTGAAAGGCATCCTCGTAGGACTCTACAATGATCTGGCAGATTCTGCTTTCAAGACCAAGCCGATGCTCCGTGTGTCACGAACTGACAGCCGAGGTCGTTTTGTTATTAAGGGTGTAGCTCCAGGAACTTACTGCTCTTATGCACTGAAGGATGCCGATGGTGACTTCCGCTTGAGTCAGAGGAGTGAGATGATCGGCTTTAACCATGAGACTTACACGCCATCATCGAAGCCCGATGTCCGTACAGACACAATCTGGCGTGACTCGTTGCATATCGACGCCTTGAAACAGACGCCTTATACACATTTTCTGCCCGATGATATTACGCTATTGGCTTTTACCCCAATCCAGACAGACCGCTATCTGCTGAAGACGGAACGCAAAGAGGCCGAAAAAATCAGTATGTACTTCACTTATGGCCATCCTGACCTGCCTGTCATCAAAGGTCTGAACTTTGATGCCGACAGTGCCTTCGTTATCGAGACCAAGGAACAACAGGACACTATTCACTATTGGTTGCGCGATACTACCCTGATCAATCAGGATACGCTGCGTATGGAGGTGACCTATATGATGACGGATACGCTTGGTAACCTTGTCAGCCAGACCGATACGCTCGAAGCACTTGCAAAGACACCTTATGCTAAGCGCCAGCGGGAACTGAACAAAGAGATAGAGAAATGGCAGAAGGAGCAGGATCGGAAAAAGAAGCGTGGGGAGTCCTATGACTCTATCTATCCTGCGAAGCCTTTGGAGCCGACCTTCAAGATACCTCAGCAGATGGACCCTGATACGAAGATTGAGATCGAGATGCCTACGCCGTTGCAACGTGTAGATACGGCTGCTGTTCATCTCTATTCGATGATTGACTCTGCTTGGTACGAGGCACCTTTCACCTTTCAGCCGATACCGCATATGCTTCGCTTCTATAGGATAGAGGGTGACTGGCGGCCTGATACGGAATACAGTCTGGAAATCGACTCTGCAGCTTTTGAGGATATCTATGGGCTTGTCTCCCAGTCATATAAAAAAGGTATGAAAGTCAAGAGTCTTGATGAATACAGTACACTAACCATTAAGGTGAGTGGTGTGGCCGATTCCTTGCCTCTGCGCGTCAGACTGCTTAACAAGAACGATGGTGTTGTGAAGGAAGTACTTGCCAAGGATGGTGTAGTTCGTTTTGATCATGTTAATCCTGATAAGTACTACCTCAGTGCCTTTATTGATGTTAATGATAATGGTCTTTGGGACACTGGCGACTATGATGAGGATCGTCAGGCAGAGCCGGTCTATTACTATCCCCGTGAGATTGAATGTAAGGAGAAATGGGATGTTACACAGCAGTGGAATCTCACGGCTTTGCCTCGTTATAAGCAGAAGCCATACGCCATCACCAAACAGAAGGCCGACGGCGAGAAGAAATTGAAGAATCGTAATGCCGACAGAGCCCGTGAGCTTGGTATCGAATATATTAAGAAAACTAATTTGGTTGAAAAGGAAGAAAAATAATATGAAGAAGATATTTGCAATCATCTGCTTGTGTTGTGGACTGTCCATGACTGCAGTTGCCCAATGTGGTATTGAGAATACGGCTTTTAAGTCTGGTGAGTTACTTTCATACGACCTGTATTTTAACTGGAAGTTTATCTGGATGAAGGTGGGCTCTGCCGAGATGGATACCAGAATCTCGAAGTTTGAAGGTCAGGATGCCTGGAAGTCTTATCTGATTACCCGTGGCAACAATAAGCTCGACAAGTATTTTATGATGCGCGACACGCTGCTGTCCTACTGCGATAAGAATCTCTCACCGCTCTATTTCCGCAAGGGAGCCCGTGAAGGTAGCAGATACTATGTGGATGAGATATGGTACAGCTATCCGCGTGGTTTTAGTAAACTGAAGAAGCATCGCATTGACGCCGACGGTGAACAGCACTGGAAGACCTCAGAGTATAATGCCTGTATCTATGATATGATGTCGATCTTCCTTCGTGCGCGTAACTTCGATTGCTCTAAAATGAAGAAGGGTGATATCATCCCTATGCCTATTAGTGATGCACGTAGTCTGACAAATTCCTGGTTGGAGTTCCGAGGCAAGGAGAACTTCAAGATGAATGGGACAAAGGAGAAGTTCCGCTGTCTTGTTTTCTCATTCTATGAGCGTGAAGATAACAAGAGCCATGAGCTGATCCGTTTCTTTATCACTGACGATCAGAACCATATACCAGTACGCCTCGACATGTTCCTGAGTTTTGGATCAGCCAAGGCGTTCCTGAAAGAGTATAAGGGGATTCGCAGTGCGATGACCTCAAAGATCAAATAGGCTATTCATTCTCTGCGTCAAACTTAGCCAGTTTATCCAGATAATACTGACGCAGGTCCTGCCACTTGTAGTAGGGCCAGTTGTCGGTTTGGGCAGGCATGTAGGCTTCCCGTTCATTTAACAGGGCTTTCACCAGGATGTCACCATCACCTTTCTTGGGTCTGTAGAACACCAGTTGGATGTTACAACCCATTGGGAAGATGCGGTAGTTGCGCCAGTATTTGTCCAACTCATCAAGGTTCTCCACAGCCATTCCGCAGTTATCAAGTTCCAGCAGACAAGCCAGTGGCATCACACAAACCTCATGACCAAAGCGCAGGGTAGCTTGGGTCTGAGTAATGGTGTCAGCAGTCTCAATGATATTCTTCAGCAGGTTTCGCTGGCTGAACGGCATTTTCTGACCAGAGACGGGTGCTGGACCATAATCCAGATACCATCCGATGTTTCGGATGCGCCATTGGTCATAAATCTCTTCATCGGTGAAGAGTGACAGCAGTTCGATGTCGGTATCGTGACTCTGCATATTGGCAGCTACGTCAAACAGACGACGCATGAAATCACCGGCTGCCACATTATCACGCACCCAATCTTCGTCGTTGAAGAGTACTTTGATTAGACGCTCCGGGTGTGTATATTTCTGTTTGTAGATCTTTTCCTCTTTGTCGCCTGTACCTTTGCCCATCTGTTTCACGATGCCATCCCAGGGTTGGTTCAGATAATACTGAAGGCTCTCACTTACGTCATTGTGTATTTGAGCCGTGGGATTAGCGGCTGCCAGTTCCTCACATTCCGCTATCATCGAGAGGATACAACGGAAGACTGTTGTGCTGCGTGCGTCAATCTTCACGTCTTTGTGCTTGAAGATCTCCGGGAAGTTCTGGGCCATGCGTTTGCCGATACCGTGATGTTGGCGCTCACCGACAGTAGTCAGGTCGCCAAGACGTTTGATGGTGGTAGGGAAGAAGGCTTCCAACTTCTTCAAAGTCTCTTCGCCTACAGGTGTCAGCTTGCCAGCCATACGGGCATCTTTCAGCGTGTTGATAGGTATGGTGTATTCGCCTTCCCAGATTAGCCACCGTGAACCATGTCGTCCGTAATGACTCATATAATAAGGTTCATATCCCTTAGGTGCAGGCGTCAGTGCCTTGGTAGGCAACTGACGGTCGTAATCCAGATAATTACTACCTGACAGATAACGGTTTGCAGCGATTTCATCCTTGGCGGATGTTTCAAATACGGGTGTTTTTTGTGATTGAACAGTCATCGAACAGCCGATGACCATGAATAGTAATAAGCTTTTCTTCATATTCTTTGGTTTGTTATTTTGGTTTCAGACTGCAAATATAAGGAAAAAAGTGCGTCCTTCCAAGTGAACAGACCATTTTTTATACAAATAATTTGTATAGTTCAAAATACTGCCGTACCTTTGCACCGTCAAAAGACAAAAGTATAAATTCTAAACATTCACATAAGCACCATGATACAGTCAATGACAGGCTACGGTAAAGCAGTCGTAGCGTTTAAGGAAAAGAAGATTAACGTAGAAGTCAAATCGCTGAACTCAAAGCAGCTTGACCTGAATACCCGTATAGCACCTCTCTACCGTGAAAAGGAAATGGAGATCCGTCAGATGGTTGCCGAGGCTGTAATCCGAGGTAAAGTGGATTTGAGTGTATGGGTAGAGAAGGACATGGCTGTGGATGCCACACCGATCAATGCAGCATTGGTAGAGAACTATTTCCAGCAGATGAAATCCATCTCTGACAAGACAGGTATCCCTATGCCAGAGGATTGCTTTTATACGCTTCTCCGTATGCCTGATGTGCTGACGAAGACAGAGACGGAAGTCCTTGACGAAGAGGAATGGCTCGTTGTTCGGGAAGCTGTGGAGGAAGCACTGAAGAATTTGGTTGACTTCCGTACTCAGGAGGGAGCAGCCTTGCAGAAGAAGTTTACCGAGAAGATCGATAATATCGCCTGTCTGTTGGCAGAGATCGAACCATTCGAGAAGAGCCGTGTTGAGAGAATTAAGGCACGCATCATTGATGGTCTTCAGCAGATTCCTGGTGTGGAGTACGACAAGAACCGTTTGGAACAGGAGCTGATCTATTATATTGAGAAACTTGATATCAGTGAAGAGAAGCAGAGATTAGCCAATCACCTGAAGTATTTCCGTGATACGATGAACGAGCCTGCCGGACAGGGAAAGAAACTTGGATTCATAGCCCAAGAGATGGGCCGTGAGATCAATACTACCGGTTCGAAGTCGAATCAGGCCGAGATGCAGAACATCGTGGTGAAGATGAAGGATGAACTGGAACAGATTAAGGAACAAGTATTGAACGCATTGTAATATGAGAGGCAAATTAATTATATTCTCAGCTCCAAGCGGTACGGGGAAGTCAACCATCATCTCGTGGCTGATGAAGGAGCATAAGGAGTTGAATTTGGCTTTTTCTATCTCCTGCACGTCTAGAGCGCCAAGAGGTACCGAACAGAATGGGGTGGAGTATTTCTTTCTGACCCCAGAGGAGTTCCGTACACGAATCGAGGATGATGAATTCTTGGAGTATGAGGAGGTTTATACTGATCGCTTTTATGGCACATTGAAGTCGCAGGTGGAGAAGCAGTTGGAGGCAGGACAGAACGTGGTGTTCGACGTTGATGTGAAGGGTGGTGTGAATATCAAGAAGTTCTATGGTGACGAGGCCCTGAGCATTTTTATCCAACCACCTTCGGTCAACGAGCTGCGCCGTCGCCTGGAGAATCGTGCCACAGATGCTCCAGATGTCATAGATCAACGTATCGCAAGGGCGGAGTTTGAACTCACTTTTGCGGATAAGTTTGATAAGGTGGTTATCAACGACATTTTGGAATATGCTGAAGCTGATGCCTTGTCGGCTATCCAACAATTCTTGTCAAAAGAGTAATTCATATATTAAATGATAAAGACGGGTATCTTTGGCGGATCATTCAATCCTATCCACAACGGACACATCTCTTTAGCCAGACAACTGAAAGAGAAGGCAAGTCTTGATGAGGTATGGCTGATGGTGTCGCCTCAGAACCCCATGAAGCAACAAGCCGACCTGCTTAGTGATGAGGTCCGTCTGCAGATGGCCCGTTTGGCTTTGGAGCATGAGACGGATATCGTGGCCAGTGACTATGAGATCCATCTGCCCAAACCGTCTTATACGTGGCTTACCCTTCAGGCTTTGAGCCGTGATTATCCCGATCGTCAGTTTGTGTTGATGTTAGGGGGTGACAATTGGGCCATCTTCGACAAGTGGTATCATGCTGATGATATTCTTCAGAATTATCAGTTGGTGGTTTATCCGCGGCGCGATGCACAAACGAAGCAGAAGAAGGTATTGCCTGCATCCGTTATGATGGTTGAGGCTAAGTTGCTTGATATCAGCAGCACGGAGATTCGTCAACGTATCCGCGAGGGACGTAGCATCCAGAAACTGGTGCCGCCATCGGTAGCAGCATTCATCAAGCAGGAAGGTTTATATGTTTAAACGACTACATATCAGTAAATGGCTGGGAGGGTTGTTCGCGCCAATAGAGAGAAATGGCGCGTTCTTTGTCTTCATGTTCGTGTTGGGTTATCTTTGTACCCAACTCGAAATCATGCCCTATTATCTGCGCGATCGTGGGGCAAAGCCCTATGAGTTATCAGTCCCTGAGCTATTTCTGGATATCTATATCGTTTGCGTCTTGCTGACATTGATTCCCCGTCGGATTCGTATCTTTGTCAAGGCGCTGCTTTATGTGCTCTTCTATGGTGTGGCCATGGTGGATATGTATTGTTATGATCGCTTTGAATCAACCCTCACGCCTACGATGCTGATGCTAGTAGGCGAAACAACTCCCCAGGAGGCTAGTGAGTTCCTGACTGGTTATCTCAATTGGGAGGTCATAAAATCCCAGGTAGGGTGGGTGCTGTTACTGATCATGATCCATATCCTTTGGACAGCTCTCCGTTGTTGGTTGGGCGACTTCAGGCAGAAGATGATACTGCCTAAGGTTAATCCTGCAGTTATAACTGGCTTTAAGGCTTTCTTTAGTCTGGTTGTTGCATATCTTCTTTGTGTCTGTGTATCACAGACGTGGGACAATAAGGTGGCAATGCACCGTATGTTTACTTATGATACGGTTGGTCAGGTGGAGCATGAACTCACTCGAAAGGATCAGGCGAATCTTTATGTCCCCATTTACCGGTTGGCTTTCAGTATTTATGCCAATCATTTGGCATCACATCAGTTGGTACAGTTGGAGGCTGCTAGTGAGAAGATCCAGATAGACAGTTGCAGTTATCGTGTGCCCAATATCGTATTGGTGATCGGCGAGAGTTACAATAAGTACCACTCCCAACTTTATGGTTATAATAAGCCCACGACACCCTTCCAGAAAGAGATGGCTGAACAGGGCAGTCTGGTGCCCTTTACTGATGTGGTGGCACCTTGGAACCTCACGAGTTTTGTCTTTAAGCATGTCCTGTCACTTCATGCCATCGGCGATAGTGGCGAATGGTGTGATGCGCCGCTTTTCCCAGAGGTATTCCGTAAGGCTGGCTATCACGTGACCTTTATCACTAATCAGTTCCAGTCGAAGGCTAAAGAGGCTGTTTATGACTTCAGCGGGGGCTTCTTCCTGAATAATCCTGAGATGAGTCAGCGACAGTTTGACACTCGCAATACCAGCCTTTACCAATTTGACGATGGGGTACTGAAGGCCTATGATCAGTTGAAGACAAAAGATGAGCATAACTTGGTCATTCTGCATCTGATGGGTTCACATGTGGAATATAGAGCTCGTTATCCACAACCTGCCCGTCGTTTCTTCACGCCTCAGAATGCCAATCGTCCAGAGCTCTCTGTCAAGCAACGCTATATCCTCTCTGATTATGACAACTCTGTGCGTTACAACGACTCTATCATGAATGCCATTACCCAACGCTTCATCGATAAGGATGCTGTGGTCATCTATATGCCTGATCATGGTGAGGAGATTTTCGATGGTTCACCTTTTATGTATGGTCGTATGCATGGCGCTAACATTGACTACCGTCTGGCTCGCAACGAGATGGAGATTCCGTTCTGGATCTGGGGCTCACCCCAATATATCGAAAATCATCCTTATGGCTGGCAGGCTATCCAGCAAGCAAAGGATCGTCCGATGATGACTGATGTGTTGCCCCATCTCTTGCTCTATCTGGGTGGTATCTCCACACCAGCCTATCGTTCTGAGTACAACGTGATCGCACCCGAGTACGATACGAGGCGAACTCGAATTCTAAAGGGTACAACAGATTATAATACATTGAAGAAGAAATGAAAGAGATACTGACACGGACTGAATGTACAGCGATGAAAGGCATAGCCATCCTTGGCATCATGCTTCATAATTACTGCCATTGGCTGAAGGGCATCACCCGTGAGAACGAATATACGTGGAGCCAATGGAAGAACGATCAGCTGTGGGCGGTTTTCAATCAGCCCGATGAGTTGCTACCCATGCATCTTGTATCCTATTTCGGTCATTATGGGGTGCCTGTCTTCCTCTTTCTCAGTGGTTTCGGACTCGTGATGAAATATGAGAAGGGAAACCTCCAAGACGTAAATTATTGGCGGTTTGTACGTTACAACTATCTGAAACTGTTCCGCATCTTCATTGTGGGCTTTGTTTTGTTCACGATGTTCGATGCCTTCACCCCAGGCATCCATCGCTATCAGGCCCATGAGGTCATCGCAATGATAGGTATGTTCGCCAACTTCCTCGAACATCCCTCACAGGTTGTGTGGCCTGGTCCCTATTGGTATTTCAGTGTCACCTTACAGCTCTATATCCTTTATCGTTTGTTGCTATATCGCCGTCATTGGGGTATCACGGTCGTGCTGATGGCCTTGTGCTGGTTATGGCAGGAGGCTTATCTCGACGATGTAGAGACCTTGGAGCGTCTGCGATATAACCTTGTAGGCGGTATGCTGCCTTTTGGACTCGGTGTCCTTACAGCCAGACTTCAGAACATGGGCTTCTGGAATTCTTTCAGTCAGAAAAGAGTAGCTTTCTTTGGTATCTTATTGTTGTCGGTGGCTCTCATCTTTGTCATGTGTTTGCATATTCTAGCCTGGCTCTGGGTTCCTGCATTGATTGTCATCGGAACGATAGCACTTGTCAAACTGCTGCCTGAAAGTATCATGACCTATGTAGTTTGGATTGGCACAATCTCTGCAGCCATCTTCGTCACTCATCCGTTAGTGCGTAAGGTGTTTGTACGTCCTTATATTCAGGACGATTTGTATGCAGGTCTGTTGCTTTATATCGTGGCAACACTGTTCCTGTCGTGGCTTGTGAAAAAGATTATCGACTTGATGCCTAGTCCAAAGCTATGAGAAAAGTATATGCTTTCGATTTCGATGGAACCCTGACCACCAGTGACACCCTGTTGGCATTTATTCGCTATGCCAAAGGCACGTCAGCTTTCGTATGGGGATTCCTGCGTTATGCCCATCTGCTGGTACTGATGAAACTGAGACTTTATCCGAACTGGAGAGCCAAGCAGAAAGTCTTCTCCTATTTCTTTAAGGGGATGGATCTGGATCATTTTAATTCCCTTTGCCAGCGTTTTGCTGCCGATAACCGTGAACTTCTACGTCCCAAAGGACTCCAGTTAGTAGCGCAAGCGCAGGCAGAGGAAGCCGATACACTCATTGTGAGTGCGAGCATCGACAACTGGGTGCAGCCTTTTTTCCCTCATGTGAAGGTATTAGGCACACAGATAGAAGTCAAAGATGGTTGTCTTACAGGCCATTTCCTCACCAAGAACTGTTATGGTCAGGAAAAGGTGAACCGCATTCTTGCCCTTTATCCTGACCGCAACACTTACCACCTCATAGCTTATGGCGACAGTCGAGGTGATAAGGAATTACTCACTTTCGCTGACGAGGCGTATTATCAAGCCTTGTAATTATTCTGCCTCAAGTAGGAGTACACGACTACTCCAGTCGCTCTTCTGCGACCATTCCGGATTGAGGTTATAGGGAATCTCCAAACCGTGATTCATTAGATACTCACCGCTGAAGGTCTGCCCTTCGATATCCATCGGTTTCAGGTCGATGCGGTTCAGCTCGCGTACCTTATATAATTTATTGGCACCCAAGCCAGCCATTTTGACACGTGGCAGATGCTCGTTCTGGAATGATTCCGTCTTCCACCAGAAGAACACGCTCTTGGTCTTCTCTTCGTTCACATACATCAGTGAGGCGAGTCCCTGCTTGTCATAAGGAGACACCAGACGGTAGATATCACCAAACTGCACCACAGGACGAATCTCCTTATACTCCTTGATAGCCTGACGACAGAGCGCTTTCTCGGCTTCGCTCATGTTCTTGGGCTGGATTTCCATACCGAGACGTCCGCTCATAGCTACATCAATACGATATTTCAGTGAGGTGGTACGATAGACGGTGTGGTTAGGTGTAGCCGAGATATGCGACGCCATTGCGATGGCAGGGAAGAAGTAGCTGGTGCCCCACTGCATATAGATACGCTGGAGGGCATCGGTATTGTCGGATACCCAGAACTCATCAAAATAAGGTAACACGCCCCAGTTGGCTCGTCCACCACCAGAGGCACAGGCCTGGATGGTAAGGTCAGGATACTTGGCGCGGATACGTTCACAGGTCTTTTGGAAACCACGATGATATTCGATATTGAGGTGGCTTTGGTCGTTCATCGTCAGATACTGCGAACCATGATTTAGGATGGGCATGTTGGCATCCCACTTTATATAGTCAATCTCTGGATACTTCGTCATGAGGTCATCGACGATAGAGAAGACAAAGTCCTGCACCTTGGGATTCGACATGTCAAGCACCACCTGTGTACCACCACGGCCCAGCACGGGCTCGCGTTTCGGTGCTTTTACAATCCAGTCAGGATGAGCCTCATATAGTTCACTGACTGTGTTCGCCATCTCAGGCTCAATCCAGATACCGAACTTGATACCATGTTTCTTCGCATCGCGCAGCAGACCCTCAATGCCCTCAGGCAGTTTGTTCTTATCAACCACCCAGTCTCCAAGTGAAGAGTTGTCAACCTTACGGGGATACTTGTCGCCAAACCAGCCGTCATCCATCACAAAAAGTTCACCGCCCATCGAGGCAATATCGCCCATCATCTGGTCCATCCCCTCTTGATTGATGTCGAAATAGACACCTTCCCAAGAGTTCAACAGGATCTTTCGCTCTTTGTCACCATGCATAAGCATATATTTTCTACCCCATTTGTGGAAATTGCGAGAGATACCAGACAGTCCGCACTTCGAGAAACTCAGAGCTACCTTGGGGGTTACAAAGGTCTCACCCTTTTTCAGATGGTACTCAGAGTTATCAGGGTTGATGCCTGCGAAGAAATAATGGTATTCTGTATCGTCGGTATCAATCTTCAACTGGAAATTGCCACTATAGCAGAGGGCTGCACCAATGACGTCGCCCTTGTTCTCCTGTCCTTTGCCGTCAAGCGAGAACATCACTTCTGCGTGGTCGGTATGCGAGTTACGTGTGCCATCTTTATTCTTGATGACCTTTTCACCAGGCAGTACGGGCTCCTCCACAAGACGGGCCTCGTTAGCCCATGAACCATAGAAATGCGACATCCACACATTGCCGCGACGGATGGGCAGGCTGATGGAGGCAAATTGCGTCAGGGTGACAGGCTTGGCCTCACCATTCCGGATCTCCGTCCAGGTCTCGATCATATCCTCCTCCACAAAAGCCTTGTAACAGAGATCAACAGTAGTGGGATACACAGGATCCTTCATACGGATATGGATTGTCTGACCTTCTTTCTTTACCTCACCTGTCGCAATAAGGACCGTTGACAGATTGCCATCTGAATGACACATAGCGAGAGCAGCCTCTGCCGGACAGTTCATGCCATAGGCAGGGTAGGCATCCATCCTGCCGTTGCGAGGCGCCTGCATGTGTGTTAGATCATAGTCGCTCAGTTTGGCACCATAATATACATACTGGGGTTGTTGTCCTTCGTCCACGTTCAGAACCATCGTAGTGTTCTTAGTTTGGATCGTCACCTGTTCAGCCACTGCTGTCTGGGCACTGACCAGGAGTACTGCAAAGAATAGAATTTTCTTCATCATGTTGGTTTTGGGCTATTAATATTATGAATCTGAGTGCAAAGATACGAAAAGTTGAGAGCAAAACAAAAGAATTATATCTTTTTTGCGACAGAAATTGAAGTTATGTTCCGAATCTGTCGCAGAAATGTTTTCGTGTCGCTATAACAGTTAAGAAAATCTTCGAAAAAGTTTGGAACGTGGCGAAAGTCGTCGTATCTTTGCAGTGTCAAAAGTCAACAAAGCGACTCGCGACAGAGAAATGAAGTGAAATTTTAAAAGTATAGTATTAACAATTTAAAGTAAAGAAAGGAAAAGAATTATGGCAACAACACCAGTAGTAATGAAGGTACAGGATTACAAGGATCGTGAAGTTCAGATGGTATCCTATGAGTTTGATCAGGAGACAGACCGCGAGGGTCAGATGACGGGTATCCCCCGCTTCCAGATGCTCCGAGTACGTGTGAAGGCTCTCAATGACGGCACCCCCGAGCTGATGGCATGGATGTGTGACCGCTTCCTGAAAAAGGACGGAGAGATCCAATTCCTTGAGACCAAGACCCTGAAGGTGATGAAGACCATCAAGTTCACAGGCGCCTACTGTGTAGATTTCGAGGAGAACTGGGCAGATAAGGAAGGCCACTACGAGGAGATCCTCATCTCTTGTCAGAACATCGAGGTCGGTTCAGTGAAGTTCGAGAACGCTTGGGCATAAGACATTAAAGATTAAACATTAAGTATTAACAATTTAAAGAATAGAAAGGAAACAAGATATGGCAGAGAATGTAACACCAGTTGTGCTGAAAGTTAAGGATTTCGCACCCCGTGAGGTATTGTTGGTAAACTACAAGTTTAACCAGGCAACAGACACAGAAGGTCAGGTAGCAGGTATCGTCCGTGGCGGACAGCTCACCATCCGCGTGAAGGCGCTGAATGACGGTAATCCCGAGTTACTGGCATGGATGATCGACCCGGCTGCTCCCCATGACCTGGAGATTGAGTTCCAGAACACGAAGGACGGTTCAGCTATGAAGACCCTGAAGGGTACCGCTTGCTACTGCACACACTACAAGGAGTACTGGGCAGACGGTGAGGAGCACTACGAGGAGATCCTGCTCAGCTGTCAGAAGCTCGAAAACGGTCCCGTAGGTTATGAGAATCCTTGGAAGTAATTAGATATAAGTATTTGGTGAAAGCAGGCGGCCTCAGGATTTATCTCCTGAGACCGCTTTGTTATTATTTCCCTTCATACCACTGTTTGAGCACGTAGAAGGCGAGCTTCTTTTCACCCTTGTCGCTGAAGAGACCCTTGCGGTTGTAATAATCCTGAATACCAGGCAGTACACGACGGGGCGAACGGAAGTCCTTCAGGATCCAAGGAGTCGTACCTGCCAGGCCATCGATCTTGTCGAGCATAGCGGTGTTCTCGCGATAGAGGTTCTCCTGAAACTCCTCCGTCCAGCGCTGGTTCTTGGCACCATGATAGCCGTACTTCGCACCACCACCAAACTCACTGATAATCACAGGTTTGTCATAAGGAATCTCCCAGGTCATCTTAGGCGCATCGTTCACGTCACGATACCAGCCGATATACTGGTTGAAACTTACCACATCCACATATTCATTCATATTGTCGTTCAAGCGGTTCACGTAATTCGAGGCGCCAGTCACCTCCATCGCCATTGAGATCAGACGTGTACTGTCGAGACTGCGGGCTTGCTTGGCGAGACGACTGAGGAAGGCATCACGCTCAGCAGAGTGAGGTGTCTCGTTGGCGATACTCCAGATGATAACATTCGCACGATTATGGTCTCGATGGATCATATCCGTCAACTGATTGCAGGCATTCTCATAGGTCTTTGGATTCTTCCAGTCGATCGTCCAATAACAGGGAATCTCCGACCACACCAGGATACCCATGCGCTCTGCCTCACGTACCATATACTCATTATGCGGATAGTGGGCGAGACGCACAAAGTTACAACCCAGTTCCTTCGCCCAGGAAAGCAGGATGTGGGCATCCGCCGTACTGTTGGCGCGTCCGCCACCGTTAGGTTTCTCTTCGTGGATACTGATGCCCTTGAGGAAGATCGGCTGACCATTGAGCAGGATCTGCTTGCCACGCGTCTCAATCATACGGAAACCGATGCTGTCGCAGATGGTGGAATTGTCGAGTGTGATCTCAACCTGATAGCGTTTGGGGGTCTCTGGGCACCAGAGCTGGGGCTTAGCCTTCATGTTGACAGAGGCAGTACCGTCAGCAGCAGTCTTGATGGTCTTCTTGATCTTTAGTTCAGGGATGTTAAGTGTCACGGTGTGGTCTGCCTCAGGCTTGTTCAATTTCACACTGAACGAGAGTCTGCGCCCCTCAAGACTCGTCAGTTGCAGATTGTAATCCTCCAGATATACGGGTGGCACCTTGACCAATTTCACGTCGCGGGTGATACCGCCATAGTTCCACCAGTCGAAGATCTGGGTGGGAACATCCTCTGCATGCCGCTTATTATCCACCTTTACGATGATGGTGTTCTCACCTTCGATCAACAGGTCGCTTATGTCGTAGTTGAAGGGGGTGAAGCCGCCCACATGGTGACCAGCCTCCTTGCCGTTCACCCAGACATGACAGTCGTAGTTCACAGCACCGAAATAAAGCAATGTGCGATAGTCCTGCATAGGCACAGCCTGGAAACTCTTCTTAAACCAAACGGTACCCTCATAGAAGAACAAACGTTCGTCCTGAGTGTTCCAGTCACCAGGAATCTGCATCGTTGGCGACCTGTCGAAGTCGTACTCTATCAGATCCTCGGGCCGTTGAGGTTTCGCATTCTGGAAAAATCCCCAAGGATATGGTTTCATACGATAGTCGTAATAACCCTCTTCCTGCACATCCACGATATAGTTCCACTCGCCATTGAGCAACAGACACTCATAGGCATTCACATTCTGGAGCAGCGGCAGTTTCTCAGCCGCCCATGCCTGTGGAAGCATCGCCCCCACCATCAGCATCATAACACTTAGTATAGTCCTCATATTTGATATTGGTAGTTATTCGGCAACAAAGGTAACCATATATTTTCTGATAGACAAACCTTATCTTGAATTTTATCGCTTTTTCTCTTTCTTTTGGAAATATTATCCTCTCTCCCGTCTTTCAGATATCAACGCATCCGACTCATGCATAATGATCAACAAATATATGATATTTGTGCTTATAATCCTACTAAATTCGTTATTTCTATCTGTAAATAAGTCTGTTATATCATAATTAAATCCTATTTAAATCCTACTAATTTCCTACTTATCTACTACATTAATCCTACTGAATAGGGACTACAAACTGTTGGATAAGGGGGCTGGCAAATGGAAAGTAACGTAGTCGCGATATTTTGAATTAAGGGTCATTTAAAAATTCTCTAGAGAATTTATGGCTTTCCTTAGGGCTCAGCAAAAGGGAGCCTCGGGCTGGCTACTAAATTCTCAAGAGAATTTAAAAGAGAAGCTTAGGCTAAAATGTTGCGAGATGGTAGTAACGAGTCTGCGAGGCAGGGTCGCAACATTTATGAGGCACAGGGATTAACAGGGATACAGTGTCTTACGCTTCAAAAAGTGTGGTGCTTTTTTGAATTTTTTGATACATGTTTCTATATTCCTGATGTAACATTTAAACATTTAGGATTATGACAACAACAATTCGCACCAGTTCAAAGAAACAGTTTACAAAGATTCGTAAGTACCTCACTAACAAAAGAATCTTCTTCACCCCATCACTCAACAACGGGGTCTATGCCCTCACTATTTTCGATCTCACTAGCATCGAAACCAACTATCTCATCACCAAAATGACCAAACACTTCCACCTCTCACCCAAACAGCAGGAGCCTTTGGCTCTTGCTGCTTAATTTCTTTCTTGAAATGTTACTATTATAAGAAATAATGCGTATCTTTGCAGCAGATATAAATCTAAAGTTAAAAATATAAGATATGTGTTACCAAGATACAATAATAAGTTTCAATGCAGATAAAGACGTTATTCGTTTGAGAGAGAAGTATAATGAACCAACTTTCTTTGAGATTATATCCAAGGAAAGAAGCGAAACAACATATAGTTCTTTTCTGAAATGGATATTTCAGGAAAGTGTTTCGTTGGCAAATGAAGCTAATCCTCTTATGCTCTTGCTAGATGTTCTTGTCAAAAATGATAAAGATAACGTTATAGATGGAAAATTGAAGGAGTCGATATTAACTAGGACATTACAGATCAAGTCTCTTGAATCGGAAGTTGAGAAATCTGTTGCGAGCCTCTCTTGTGAAGCAGAAAGATTAGTTAATCAGACCATCCATAATAATAAAGAAGATTTTGAAAAGAATTGCAAAGACAAAGTGGATGTATTTATAAGATGTGATATTGAAGAAAACAAGAAACCAAAAGGAGAGCTGCAAGTTATTATTGAGAATAAGATAGACTCACAAGAAGGGCCTTTAAAAGGCAAGGAAAAAACGGGAATTGACGACTATGATAATTCCAAACAGACGACACGGTACTATTTGGGAACTAAAAGAGATGATCCTAACGTCTTTCAAATATATGTGTATTTAACTCCTGCAGAACAAAAGGAGGGACCTGACGAAAAGAACTTTATTCATATCTCATATCAAGATCTTTTTGATGGCGTAGTTATTCCTTTGATGGCATCATCATCGTTGTCTTCTCGTTCAAGGTTCTTTTTAGAAGAGTTTAGGAATCAATTAACATATCCACGTTTAACAGACAAATCCATTAATCAGTGTCTTGCGTTAGGGGATGATCAGTCTAGCGTATTTAAAGAATTATGGAATAAGTATAATGGACTAATAGTAAATTCCATATTGTCACTAAATCAAACTGTTTTCTGGGAGTATGAAAAGAAATGGTTTATGAACTTTCCGAAAGAGCAATTAGCCGAAGAGATAGTAAAGAAAAATACGGATTTTAAGAAAAAATTCTACAATGGCGATAGTTTTAAAAAGAAAATTAGTCTTGTTACTGTAACAAATTGCGCAAATGATTTACAGATTTCAATACCGAAAGAAAAAAAATGCCCTGAGAACGAACATAATTTGTTGACATCATTCTGGGAACATAATAAGAGATTGTTAATGGCACTTCTATCAGGTTTGAAAAAAGATTCTATTGAAAATAGAAGAGAGTTATTGTTAGCGGAATTGTCGAAAAGGGATACAACAAAATATACTATTAAATACGGAGGGGTTATTATTGGCGAACACCTTGGTAAGAGGGCAATTGTTCTTAAGGCATTTGAAAATATTATTAATAATGGAAGAGATCTCCCCAGCAAGAAAATGAATAAACGTGTAATTTATTATAAGAAAGAAGAGTTTAAGAATGCTTATGAAAAAGGGGAAATTACCGATGATACTTATAGAAATCGTTATTCGCAAGTTGGAGATTATTATGTATCAAACCAATGGGGTATTGGCAACTGGGGAGAGGCAGAAAAACTATTTGAGCAATCGGGGTTTATCTTAATCGCAGAATAAATTGGATATCTATATTAACAGCGTAACAAACCAAATAAAGAGTGAATATGGATACAAAAAAGTATGACAGCTTCGTAACTAGCATCGCCAAACAATATTTGAATAAAGGACTATCACTCGACGAACTTGTGGAAGCAGGAAATACCGGCCTCGAAAAGGCGGCTCTGAAGTATGACCATTCTCGTGGCTTCAAGTTCATCGCTTATGCTGTCTGGTGGATTCGCCAATCCATGCTTGTGGCTATTGAGGAGAAGAAATAATAAGGAAAAAGAACCAGTCGTGGAAAGTTTCTTTTGAAGCCGGAGGCTGGCTGGCATTCTTCTAATCCTGTAGTAGAAAGGTCTTGGGATGCCGTTTTTTTTTGCAAAATATTGGAAAGATTCAAAAAAGTTTCGTGCTTTTTTGAATTTTTTCTTTTATGTGCCTATTATTAAGTCATAACATTAAAAAATGATTGATTATGGGTAAAGATTTAGAAAAGTATTTAATTGAGATTGGTAAGACTCCAGTTCTTAGTATCGAAGAAGAAATAGAGTTGGCAAAGGCTGTACAGCAGAAGGGTGCAGACTGCGACGAGATGAAAAAGCTGGTGAAGTACAACGAACGATTCGTTGTGAGTGTTGCCAGACAATATCAAAACAGAGGCCTTTCGCTTGAAGAGTTGATAAAAGCTGGTCGCGAAGGACTTGCAAAAGCTGCCTTGAAATATGATGCCAGTCGTGGTTTTAAGTTCATCGCCTATGCCGTGTGGTGGATTCGCAGAGACATTCTTGCTGCCATCGGAAGCTCTGATGTCGACGTCGTCAATCCTATTCATGACCCTGCCATTCTTCAGGATCTCTGCAATAACGGGAGCAAGAGTGCTGCCCTTAAACTTGGTCAGCTTTATGACAAAGGTGACGAGAAGAACGGTATCTTCAGAAATCCAGTAAAAGCCAGAAGATATTATAAATTGGCTGGTAAGAAATATGAATACGTACCAGAAGAGGAAGATCCACACGAGGCCGACTATTTTCTGAGAGGCTCTGCTGAAGAACTTGCTGCTGTTAAGACACTCGTAGATGAGCTTGCCCAGAAATATGGTGAGCCAGCAAACGAACTTGGCCTTTACATCTCAATGAATATCCTGATGAAAACACTTGTGGGTTCTCACTACTATGATGGAAATTTGCTAACGATGAACACAGATAATCCAGAATGTATTGTGCTGCATGCTGAGGCCAATAGAGTGGAGCCCTTGCTATATGCGCTGCGCCAGGCATTCCCTAATCTAAGCATTGAGGCGAAAGAGACCAAACTGCGTTAAATTGTAAATAGAATGGACGACAAGAAAAAGGCACAGTTAAAGGCTATCAAACATGTGCAAGAACTGGCTGAAGACTACCAGAAGAATCGTAAACAAATCGAGAAGATACTGCTAAAACTCTTCAAGAGTTATGGCGTCACCAAGTAATATAATGTATATGGCAACAAAAACAAAAAGTAAGGAATTGACACTGCTGCAAGCTATTGAGCGTGTGGTGGAGTTGGCAGAGGACTCGAAGATGAGCAAGGAGTTTATGAAGAAAGCCAAAACTGAGATACAATTGCTGGCTAAGAGTTATGGTATCACGGAACGACAGGCTGTGCTGTTCTGTGTTTGCATGGAGAAAGGGCCTTGCCGTGTAGATTATAGCGATTTGGCAAATCATCTGGATATGCATAAGATCAGCGTGTTGAGTTATGCCAGCGATATTGATGCTTTAGTGCGTCGCAGGTTGCTGCGCTTTAGGGACGTGAAGGATGAAGACGACTTTGATATTCCCACTGTCGTGATACGTTGCCTTAAGCATAATGAGGTGTATCAGATCCCCCAGCGGAAAGGTTTGGATTGTGCATCGATGTTCGAGCTACTTGAATTGTGGTTTGAGGACTTGAGTGACGGGGCAATCTCTGCGCACGAACTCTGCGAGGAGTTGCAGACACTCTATCAAGACAATCCACAAGTGGGTTTTGTCAAGCACCTGAAGGAACTCAATCTTAGTCCTAATGATCAGATGATAACGTCTTTCTTCTGTCATAAACTGCTTAATGATGACGACGATGATATCCGTTTCAACCAGATTGAGGATTTGTTCGACAATAAAGGTGATTTCAATGTTGCAAGGGCAAAACTGAGAAGGAGTGAGCACTGTCTGCAAAAGAAAAAGGTGATTGAGCATCGTTGTGTAGATGGGCTGGCTGATGTGACCAAATATAAACTGACGGATAGCGCCAAGCGTACGCTGTTGGCTGAGATGAATATTTGTGAAACAGATGAGAAGTTGGCTGATCAACTCGACTACAGCAGTTTGACTGAGAAACAACTGTTCTTCCCCAAGGATATTCAGCGACAGGTGGAGGAGCTGGGTAACTTCCTGCAGCAAGAGAACTATCAGAAGATTCAGGAGCATATGAAAGAGAAGGGATTTCGAAATGGTTTTGCCTGCCTGTTCTATGGTTCACCTGGTACTGGTAAGACGGAGACAGTTTATCAGTTAGCGCGAAAGACAGGTAGGAATATCATGGTGGTAGATGTACCTCAACTGAAGAGTATGTGGGTAGGTCAGAGCGAGAAGAACGTGAAGGCACTCTTCGACCGCTATCGTGAACAGGTGAAGCGAGCCAAACTCACACCTATCTTATTATTTAACGAGGCAGATGCCATCATCGGCAAGCGTAAGAACGGCGCAGAGAATGCGGTTGATAAGATGGAGAACTCGCTACAGAACATCATCCTTCAGGAGATGGAACAGCTGGATGGTATCATGATTGCCACCACGAATCTGCAACAGAACATGGATAAAGCTTTTGAGCGCCGATTCCTCTATAAGATCAAGTTTGATAAGCCCACAGAAGAGGCGCGAGCCAGCATCTGGCACACGATGATTCCTGACCTCAGAGAGTTGGATGTCCACACCCTGGCTTCGAAGTATGATTTTAGCGGTGGTCAGATTGAGAATATTGCCCGCCATTATGCCATCGACACCATCCTGCATGGACAAAGCGAAGATGTGCTTCCCATGCTAATCCGCCATTGCGACAACGAACGCCTCGACGAGACGAACGTGAAAAAGATAGGATTCTAAAGAAAAAAACTTAATTGCTTTTGCCATTTGGTTTTTTTTCAGTAATTTTGCGACGAAATAGAATAACTATGGCAGAAGAGAATAACATCATTGAACCGCAGAACGAACAGGTGAGGTATGACGATGAGAACATTCGTCACCTGAGTGATATGGAGCATGTGCGTACCCGTCCGGGTATGTATATCGGCCGACTGGGCGATGGCTCCTTACCGGAGGACGGTATCTACGTGTTGCTGAAAGAGGTGATCGACAACTCTATCGACGAGTTTAAGATGCATGCTGGCGACCGTATCGAGGTGAACATCGACGAGAACCTGCGTGTCAGCGTGCGCGACTATGGTCGAGGCATCCCTCAAGGAAAGCTGATCGAAGCCGTATCGGTGCTGAACACAGGAGGAAAATACGACTCCAAGGCTTTTAAGAAGTCTGTAGGCCTGAATGGTGTGGGTGTGAAAGCCGTCAATGCTCTGAGTTCACACTTCGAGGTACACAGCTATCGAGAAGGCAAGGTGCGCAAGGCTGTCTTTGCTCGTGGTGAGATGATCAGCGACGTGACGGAGGATACGCAGGACGAGAACGGCACATACATCTTCTTCGAGCCAGACGATACGTTGTTCCTGAACTATAAGTTCCAAGATGACATCGTGGAGAATATGCTCCGTAACTATACTTATCTGAATACGGGACTGGCCATCATGTATAATGATCGGCGCATCCTCTCGCGTCATGGTCTGGAGGATCTGCTGAAGGATCGTATGACCAACGATGCCCTCTACCCCATCATCCACCTGAAGGGTGAGGATATCGAGATTGCCTTTACCCATTCCAACCAGTATGGTGAGGAGTACTACTCGTTTGTGAACGGCCAGCATACCACGCAGGGCGGTACCCATCAGAGTGCCTTCAAGGAGCATATTGCCCGTACCATCAAAGAGTTCTTCGGCAAATATGAGTATGGTGATATCCGTACGGGTATCGCGGCTGCTATCGCCATCAACGTGGAGGAGCCGATGTTCGAGAGTCAGACGAAGATTAAGCTGGGCTCTCTGACGATGTCGCCCGATGGCGTGAGCATCAATAAGTATATCGGCGATTTCATCAAGCAGGAGGTAGATAACTATCTGCATATCCATGCTGATGTGGCTGAGGTGCTGGAAGGTAAGATTAAGGAGAGCGAACGTGAGCGCAAGGCAATGGCTGGTGTGACGAAACTGGCCCGTGAGCGCGCCAAGAAAGCCAACCTCCATAACCGTAAGTTGCGTGACTGCCGTATCCACTTCAGCGATGTGAAGAACGACCGCAAGGAGGACTCGTGCATCTTTATCACTGAGGGTGACTCTGCCAGCGGAAGCATCACGAAGAGCCGTGATGTGAACACGCAGGCCGTGTTCTCATTGCGAGGCAAGCCGCTCAACTGTTTCGGACTTACTAAGAAGGTGGTCTATGAGAACGAGGAGTTTAATCTGCTGCAGGCAGCCCTTGACATCGAGGAAGGACTCGACGGACTGAGATATAATAAGGTGATTGTGGCTACCGATGCCGATGTGGATGGGATGCATATCCGTCTGCTGATCATCACCTTCTTCCTGCAGTTCTTCCCAGAGCTGATCAAGAAGGGTCATGTGTATGTGCTTCAGACACCGTTGTTCCGTGTGCGTAATCGTCGTACGAAGATCAGGAACAAGCAGGTAATCGCAGATGCCGATGCCAAGAGTGAGCGGATTCAGGGCAACAAGAAGAGCGATTTCATCACTCGTTACTGCTACAGTGAGGAGGAACGCCAGACTGCCATCAGCGAACTGGGTCCTGATCCTGAGATCACACGATTCAAAGGTCTGGGTGAGATCTCGCCTGACGAGTTTGCAGGTTTTATCGGGCCGGATATCCGTTTGGAACAGGTGACACTCAATAAGAATGACCAGGTACAGAAGCTGTTGGAGTATTACATGGGTAAGAACACGATGGAGCGTCAGAACTTCATTATCGATAACCTGGTAGTGGAGGAAGACCGCCCAGAAGAAGAGGAATATGATTAAGAACAAGATAGTACTGGCAATGACCTTGTCGTTGCTGACGTTGACTGCTTCCGCACAGTTTAGGATTAAGGGGAACGAGGAGCCACCCATGCGCAAACTTCAATATGCCGAGGTAGCCATCACCAACCTCTATGTGGATAGCGTCGATGAGAAGAAACTGGTGGAAGATGCCATCCGAGGGATGATCGATAAGCTTGATCCCCACTCCAGCTACCTGACACCAAAGGAGGTGAAGAGCCTGAACGAGCCGCTTAACGGTAACTTCGAAGGTATCGGCGTACAGTTTAATATGATCGAGGATACGCTGCTCGTCATCCAGCCTGTCACCAACGGTCCGTCGGAACGAGTGGGTATCATTGCGGGCGACCGTATCGTGTCTGTGAATGATACGGCGATAGCAGGTGTGAAGATGTCGAAGGAGGAGATCATGAAGAAGCTGCGTGGTCCGAAGGGTACGAAGGTGCATCTCGGCATCGTGCGTCAAGGCATCAAGGATCTGCTGAAGTTCACGGTGGTGAGAGATAAGATTCCTGTGAAGTCGATCGATGCTACCTATATGATCCGTCCAGGTATCGGCTATATCCGTATCGGCAGTTTCGGTGCCACCACGCATCAGGAGTTCGCAGAGAGTCTGAAGAAGTTGAAGGCAGAAGGTATGCAACACCTGATACTCGATCTGCAGGAGAATGGCGGTGGTTATCTGAAGGCCGCTGTAGATATCTCGGAGGAGTTTCTGCAGAAGGGTGATCTGATTGTCTATACCGAAGGCCGTCAAGTGCCACGTATGAACTATACCGCCAATGGCAACGGTGCCTTCCAACAGGGAAAGGTGGTGGTGCTGGTGGATGGCTATACAGCATCGGCTGCAGAGATTGTGACAGGTGCCATTCAGGATCAGGATCGTGGTGTCGTGGTGGGGCGCCGTACCTTTGGTAAGGGACTCGTGCAACGTCCTGTCGATCTGCCTGACGGTTCGATGATCCGTCTCACCATCGCGCATTACTACACGCCCTCAGGTCGCTGTATCCAGAAGCCTTATACCAAGGGCGACGGCAAGGATTATGCGATGGATATGATGAAGCGTCTGAAGAGTGGCGAACTGACGAATGCCGATAGTATCCATTTTACCGACTCCCTGAAATTTGAGACGTTGCGAGAGCATCGTACCGTCTATGGCGGTGGTGGTATCACGCCTGACGAGTTCGTGCCGCTCGACACCACACTCTATACGAAGTTCCATCGTGAGTTGGCTGCCAAGAGTATCGTGATCCAGCAGAACCTGCGCTATGTTGATAATAACCGTAAGGAACTGCAGAGCCGCTGGCCCTCGTTTGCCGACTTCAAGGCACAGTATGAGGTGCCTCAGAGTCTGATCGATGCCATCATGGCCGAGGGTGAGAAGCAGGGCATCAAACCCACGGATGAGGCGGAACTCGAGAAGACCTTGCCATACTTGAAGATGCAACTCAAGGCGCTTGTAGCCCGTGATATATGGGACATGAGCGAATACTTCTCCGTAGTCAATGAACGGAGTGAGATGGTGAAGAAAGCATTGGAAGTGATCATGAAATAAAAAAGTTTCCCCGAAAGCTGGGGAAACTTTTTTTTATAACAGTTCCTTTGGCATCAGTTCCTGAGCCCGTTGGAAGTCATCCGGTGTGTCGAGCTCGTAGGAGAAGTAATGGGTGGTATCCACCACCTTAAAAGTGTGTCCCTGAGGGATGAGGCGCTCAAAGGCACGCTCATAGAAGATATCAATCAGACCTTCCTGCAGAATCATCTGGTCAAGTTCGCGAGCCAGTGCCTCACAGTAATCAGCAGTGATCTTCTCGATACCCACCGACTCGCCCATCGCATCTTCTGGACGACAGGTCTTGCTGATCTCCGTGATACGGCTATCCGCATCAACGACGACCTTCATCTCCTCCTCACCCAACTCATGACGATTGACAGCAAGTGCCGATGTCTGTTCCTGGGCGATACGCACAACGGCAGCAGGATCGCACAGAATATCGCTGTCCATCAGCAGGAACTCGCTGCCACGCACCTTCTGGCAAGCCATCCAGAGCGAATAGATGTTATTGTTGTGCTCGTAGTCAGTGTTGTCGAGGAAGGTGAAACTGACCTTACAGGTCTTGGCATATCCCTCCAGGAAAGAGCGGATCATCTCTCCACGATAGCCTGTGACCACCAAGAACTCCTGAATGCCAGCCTGGCGCATCGCATCAATGGTGCGTTCCAACAGCGTGCGCTCGCCTACCTTCAACAGACATTTCGGTTTTGTGTCTGTCAGAGGACGCAGGCGTTTGGCCATACCAGCCGCAAGGATCACACCTATCATTTCTTCACAAGCTTTAAGATAGTATCCACAACGGTCTGAGTCTGTTCCTTACGTCCCAGTGTGATACGGAGACAAGACTCCAGACCCTTATCAGTCATGAACTTAATCTTGTAGTCCTGAATCTTCAAGGCTTCCATCAGGGCATCCTTAATCTCAAGCGGATACTTGATGAGGATGAAGTTGGCCACTGACTTATACACCTTGAAACCAGGCAGGTTGCCGAGTTCCTTCTTATAGAGCTGACGCCCCCATTCCATATCGTCAGCCACACGGCGATAGTGGTCATCAGAGTCGAGGGCAGCCAGTGCGACAGCCTCAGAGAAACGGTTGTAACCTAAGTATTTGTTGATGTAACTCTCAAACTGATCGTGTCCCTTTCCGATGAAGCCGAAGCCGACACGCAAGCCAGGCAGACCATAGAACTTAGACAGCGTGCGAGAGATAATCAAGTTGCTGTATTTGTTAACCAATGGTGCGATATAGTCGGTGTCGCTGGTGATGAAACTAGCATAAGCCTCATCGATGAGTACCATCGTGTCGCTGGGGATATTTTCCATGATTCGGCCAATCTCCTCAGAGTTCAGGCCATTACCTGTGGGATTGTTGGGTGAAGCGAGCAACAACATACGGGGATGCACACGGTTGGTGTATTCGATCACCTCGTCGATGTCGTAGGCGAAGGTGTCGTCCTGCTCGTGAAGGGGATACATCTCAAATGTACCGCCACACTCACTGGCTACACGGTTGTAATACCACCAAGAGAACTCTGGGATCAGGATCTTCTTGTTGTCACCCACCATCAGGAAGTAGTGGATGGCATTTTTCAGCATATCCTCACCACCATAGGTCAGCAGCACTTGTTCTTCTGGAACACCATAAATCTCACTCAACTTAACGGAGATCACACTCTTCTTGCCCTGATCGTAGATGCGGGTATAGAAGCACAACGTTTTAGGATCAAAGTTCTTGATAGCCTCCACCACTTTCTGGCTGGGCTCAAAATTAAATTCATTTCTGTCGAGATAGTTCATGACAATTTATTTTTTAATCTTTAATGTTTCATTCTTTCATTTTCATCAGTCCGATGCCGATGATGATCCAGATGATCTCTCGTACACGGCAGATGATGCTCACGAAGATGCCAAGGGCTGCAGAGAGCCCCAGGGCAGCAATGGAGAGTACGAATCCACCCTCCTGAACACCCAACTGCATAGGCAGGAAACCAATGAGGTTGGCAAAGAGGGTGGTGAATGCCACAATGAGGATGCTGTGGAGGAAAGTCAGTGTCAGTCCGTCAAGACCACCGCCACAGTCGATGCCAAAGAGCAACAGCATAAACATCACCTCCATGCTCTGAACAACACGGGAGAGGTATTCGAGTACCAGACTCTTGTAGAAAGCCTTTGTATCCTGGGCATAAAGGGCAGCTATCTGTTCGTCTATATTCTTGATGGCCTCTGAATGGCGTGCCCAAAGTTTGAGGGTCCAACGCTTCATACCAGGAATACGACAGAGCAAGCCTAATACATATTTCACCAGACCATTCTTATAGCCTCTTGAGATAATATAGAAGGCAGTCAGACAGAACACCACGATGATTCCCAGGATCACACCGATGGCAACGCTGATGGGCAGGTCGCCAATCAGAACCAGTCCGAGATAGATGAAGATGCTGATGAACCAGAACCAGAAGTGGGCAAAGAAATGCATCATGGCATAGAGGATGACACTCGACGTGGCATGCTGATTGTCGATATCCTTCGATAATTCCATGATGCGATAAGGCTCACCTCCCAGTCCACCCACAGGTGTGGCATAGTTCAGCGCATAGCCGGTAATCGTGAGAC
>JAEEGK010005797.1_pt1 | contig 29847 bp, 24 predicted proteins | sample 8958771 | NCBI WGS metagenome assembly JAEEGK01 (sample SAMN16246547, study PRJNA631951) | gut metagenome | biome: gut microbiome; feature: rumen; material: SC-attached | host: Bos | place: Iran: Karaj | collected 2018-10 | reverse complement strand
AAATCTTGAGAAGCAGGCTCGCGTCCATGTCGACCGCCGTGGCGAACACGCGGTAACTGAACGTCGGGTCTAACGACTTTTCAACCTCGTAAAACTCCCGCAAGAACTTGCGGTAGTCCGAATAGTCAAAAATGTTGATTTTGTTCCTTGCAAACATAGGAGACCTACCATTGCCAAAAATACATTATTCAATATCAATATCCATTCTTTTTCGGGAAACATCCATTTTTTTTACGGGAGCGTAGACATTTTTGTCCACAGCCTTTGATTTCCATCACAGCGTTTTATAAAGAAAAAACATATTTTATGGATATATAAGGAGTGTATATGTTTATTGGAAAGAACATCATAATCATCGGGCTCGGCTTGGCGGTGGCAGCATTTGCTACCAAGTACGAAGGTGAATCGGCAACCGTATCGGAAGGTGCCAAAATTGTCAACAGCGGTGGGGACTCGGGAACGGGTTACGCCGACATGCAGGAAGGCAACATTTCGTTTGAAGGTGTCACAGCGGAAACAGCCGGGAAATACCAGGTGACAATCCACTACAAGGCTCCTGAATTCAAGGCAAACTACATCGCCGTGAACGGTTCGACATCGGGCACCGTAGATTTCGAAGAAGCTTCCACTTGGAAGGACGTTTCGACAATTGTCACGCTCAAGGCAGGTACAAATACAATCGCCCTCCAGAAATTCTGGGGATGGATTAGCGTGGACTACATCGACGTAGAACCATACGAATCAGCCCCCTTCAAGCTTTCCACAAAGCCGGTCACCCCCGACGCGACCGAGAGTGCAGTAAAGCTCTATAGCTTCCTCCGCGAAAATTTCGGCAAGAAGACGATTAGCGGAATCATGACCGGCGACATGCAAGGCTACACCATGGGTGCCGACTTCAAGACCCACGACGACGTGAAGTACATCTATACAAGGACCCAGAAATATCCCGTCATCGTCGGGCTGGACTTCTTGTTTGCAACCGGCCCCAAGGCCAACGAAAGCTGGAACAAGGAATACACCGACAAGGCGATTTCTATCGCAAAGGGTCTCTGGAAGGCCGGCGGCATTCCCGCGTTCACCTGGCACTGGAAAGACCCTCTCGACAAGGAAGACGCATTCTACATCCAGGGCGCCGATAACGGGCAGGGATACACAACCTTTGACTTCGCGACCGGATTCAAGCCCGGCACCACCGAATGGAACACCGAAAGCGCGGCCTACAAGGGAATCGTCGCCGACATCGACCACATCGCCGACTATTTCCTCGAACTGCAGAAAGAAGGCGTGGCAGGAATCTTCCGCCCCCTGCACGAAGCGGGCGGCAAGTGGTTCTGGTGGAGCATCAATTCGGGCGACCAGTTCGCCGCCCTCTATCGCCTTGTCTATGACCGCATGGTGAAAGTCAAGGGCGTGAAGAACATGATTTGGGTGTTCAACCCCGAAGGGAGCACCGTCACCTCCTGGGATCCGGGCAGCGAATACTATGACGTGCTCTCCATCGACATATACAACAGCGCAAATGACCATTCCAGCAACGCGAGCGCCTTCGACAAGTTCAAGAGCGCATCGAACGGCACGAAGATTCTCGCGCTCAGCGAAAACGGCCCCATCCCCGACGTGAACAACATGCACGCCGACGAAGCGGTATGGAGCTGGTGGATGCCGTGGTACAGCACCTGGAGCGGGACCTGGCCCGGACAGACCAAGGATGCCGTATGGAAAAGCAATATGGAAGACGAGCGCATCATCAGCCTCGAGGACATGCCCGGCTGGGACAAGTACACGGCGAATATCAGTCCTGATACGACAGTAACTCCGCCTGACACGACAGTAACTCCGCCCGACACAACCGTAACACAGCCCGATACGACAGTAACATCGCCCGATACAACAGTAACGCCTCCCGACTCAGGCAAGACCCACCTCGCGACAGCACCGCGTCTGCTCGGGACAGCAACCACCATCGGAATTTTCGATATGAACGGCCACTTCATGGGCAAAAGCGTAAACGCACTGCCGCAGGGCCGCTACGTCGTCCGCTCCAAAATACAGGGTTCTACCGTGAACACACTGTACATCAAGAAATAAGCCATTTGCCCCCATCGTCCCCGCATACCAAGCGGGGACTTTCATTTCAAAAAACGACAAAACCTGGACAGTGCACATGGGAAGCATAAAAAAACTGATTACAGCATCCGTGGCCTTTAGCGTTTTCGGCCTGGGCACGGCAATCGCCATCACTCCGAACAAACTTGTGTCGGGAAGGCTTCCCGCGTACACGGGGACGGCAACGACCGATTACTTGACCGACGGCTATCTTACGAACTGGAAGAGCAGTAACGCCAAGGAAATCGCGCTGAACGTGGGCGAAGGCCCTACGAAACTGCGAATCAACTGGGAATCGTACGGCGATTGCGCCTGGGCGACCAACTTCACGAGCGGTTGCGGACATACCGGCGTAGCGCTCTCGAATTTCAAAATCTTGACCTCGGCAAATTCTACCGATGGCACTGACGGCGACTGGGAAGAAGCAGCCACCATTACAAACAACCCCGTAATGGCGCGCGGCGTCGATATAGACTTTGCGGGAAAATCTTGGTTCAAGTTCGTAAGTAATGGCGACGTGGGCCAAATTCTCGAAATCGAAGCATTCGACATGAGCAACGGAGGTACCGACACCTGGTTCTTCATGGGCACGAGCATCAGCCAGATGGGAATCAAGCAGCAGGACACCGACTCGACAACAGCGCAACTCATTCACGCGCGCTTCCCGGAATACACGCCCGCCATGTTGCGCGGCGGTATCGGCTGCATCAACAGCACCGAAGTCGTAGAGCACTTGAAAGAATACTTGGAATACGCAGGCAACGTGAAATTCTGGACCATCGAGATGGGCACAAACGACGCCTGGGGCGGCGGCGACTGGAACCTCGCTACATACAAGAAGAACATGCAGACGATCATCGATTCGGCGAAGGCTCACGGAATCACCCCGATTATCGCCCGCATCATTGCGACAGATTCCGCAAAAGCGGGCTGGCAGGTGAATCCCGCGTTCCTCGAAGCCGTCGACAAGCTGACAGAAGACAACAACTTGCCAAAAGGACCCGATTTCTACACCTACTTCAAGAAACATCCGGAACAGCTCGCAAGCGACGGCGTTCACCCGAATGGCGACAAGAAGGGTGGCCAGGCGATGCATCACCTGTGGGCAGAAGCACTCGCTCCACTGTATGCCGCAGGCGACACGGCAAACAGTTCTTCCGCAGATAGCGTTGACAGTACAATTACAGATCGCGGAGACAGCACTATTGCAGATCGCGGAGACAGCACTATTGCAGAAGACAGAACCGGAGCGAATAAAAGTTCCCACATTCTTCATTTTCACCCACCCCGAATCTACACACAAGGGCGAAACATTGCCGTAGAAAACGTCAGTGACGACATCGTCGACATAAGCATTGTTTCGGCGACTGGTCGGGTTTTCGCACAAAAAATCCCTTGCCAGCAAACCAAGCAAGCGCAGTTCATAAATATTCCCACAGGGAAATACATCATCCTTCTTCGCGACAAGACAAAACAGGTAATTAGCTCTGCAGTTTTAAGTATTTATTGACAAGCTATCAGTATAATTTGTTATAAAAAAATGGCGGCTTATTGCCGCTATTTTTATTTGGAAAGGCACTGGGCCGTTTTCAGGGTAATGTCCGTTTCAAGCATCTTGCGGTTGTCGAAGGCGGCTTTCATCAGCGAGTGCACGGTATAGTTCTTCTTGATGGACTGGAGGACGCATTCGCAGGTGCCCTTGTCCACGTCGCTCTGCTTGAGGCATTCCTTCACAAAAGCCTTATCCGCCTCGGGAGGGAATTCCTTGGGCAGGCAGGGTTCGACCATATCGAAGCCCAGCTTCTCGAAATTTACGCCGGCACCGTCCGCAGAGACCGCACCGGCAATTTTGCTAATGAGGTCGGGATTCTTGGTGACAAGGTCAAATGCGCAACGGCAGGACTTGTCCGCCTGGGCGGTCCCGAGCCATTCCACGGACTGCGCCGCACACGACTGCACGAAATTGTCCTGGAACAGCGGGCTTTGCAACAAGGCCACAAGGAGCATCATCTCCTCGGTGGACAGGGAGAAACCGGAGGCCTGCTGGCCATTGGCGGGGGCAGAAGTTTGCGGGGCTGCTTGAGCGAAGCAGAGGGAAACCGAGAAGGAAAACGCAACGAGGAGCGTCACAGGAAGCTTTTTGAAAATAGTCATGCAGGGAATATATAAAAAAGAGGACGGGGGAAACCAGAGGGAGGCTCGAGGCTCAAGGTACGAGGCGCGAGGGATGTGAAATGTGGAATGGGGTGTTTACTAACCACTGCTCGTTATTTCCGTACCCTTCGGCAAGCTCAGGGTACTTCCTACCGCCTACTCTCTAGATCCTAGCCTCTAGCCCCTAGTCCCTTTTCTATATTTACTATCACTATGAGTCTAAAATTTGAAACCCCCATTACCGAAGTTCCGCTGTTCCACCAGGGCAAAGTACGCGACATGTACGACCTGGGCGACAGCTTCCTGATGGTCGCCAGCGACCGTCTTTCCGCTTTTGACGTGGTGCTCCCCACCCCGATCCCTGGTAAGGGCAAAATCCTCAACCAGCTTTCGCTGTTCTGGTTCAAGCACCTCGGCATGAAGAACCACCTCATCACCGCCGACGTGAACGAATACCCGGAAGTGCTCAAGAAGCACGCCGACTACCTCCGCGGCCGTTCCATGATCGTGAAGAAGGCCCACCGCCATTCCGTGGAATGCATCGTGCGCGGCTACATCGTGGGTTCCGGTTGGAAGGACTACCAGAAGACCGGCAAGATCTGCGGTCATGTCCTCCCCGAAGGCCTGCAACTCTGCCAGAAGCTCGAAAAGCCGCTCTACACGCCGAGCACCAAGCCCGACGTTGGCCACGACGAGAACATCAGCTTCGAACAGACTTTCGATATCGTTGGCGAAAAGGTCGCAACAACGCTCCGTGACATGTCCCTCGACATCTACACGAAGGCCCGCGACTACGCTGCCTCCAAGGGCATCATCCTCGCCGACACCAAGTTCGAATTCGGTGAAATCGACGGCGAAACCATCCTCATCGACGAAGTACTCACGCCGGATTCCAGCCGCTACTGGCCGGCCGACAAGTACCAGGTGGGCAAGAACCAGGAAAGTTTCGACAAGCAGTACGTCCGTGACTGGCTCGAAACGCTCGACTGGGGCAAGACCTACCCGGGTCCGGAAATTCCGCCCGAAGTCGTGAAGAATACGCTCGCCAAGTACGAAGAAATCTTCGTGCGCCTCACCGGAAAGCAGCCGGAACTGTAAGAGGCTAGAGAATAGAGACTACCTTTGACCACTTAGTGCTTTAGCACTTATGTGGGCATGGCCACCTTTAGGTGGGTGGCTAGTGAATAAGAATCACGCACTTCGTGCGTCAATATAAGACGGCGAAGCCGTGATATTTCTCCCTAGCCCCTAGATCCTAGATTCTAACCCCTAATTCCTCATACCTCAAAGGGGCTTTAGCCCCGACCTCACTGCTCACAGCTCACAGCACTCCGCTACTTTTTCGTCAAGCGGAGTATTCCTTGCTTGTTGTATTCAGGGCTGTCTTTCGGGAAGGGATTTTTCGCTTCGGCGCGGAGCACGTAGACTTCGCCTTCGCCAATGTCCACCTCGGAGCCGGACTTGGCGGGAATACCGTCGCCATAGATGGCATCCGCAGCCAAGAGCAAAGCGCTTTCCGCATTCTCGACCGACTTCGCGAGGCAAAGGTCGGGCAAAGAGAACGCCGCCATGCCCAGCGTATAGACAACGTTGTCCCCTTCCACGAAGTTGATCCACGTGTCCATGGGGAATTCCATGTCGCCGAGCACTTCGCGGAAGCGGGCTGCCGTCCAGGCAGTTCCGGACTGCTGCATGTACACGCCGAGAGCGCCTGCCGCAAGGATTTTCAAAATGGCAGAATCCACCTGAGTCACATCGTCGATGGACTTGACTTCGCCCAAGAGGAACAGGAGCGACTTGTGCGCATCGATTGCCGCCGACTCTTCGGGCGTGACGGTGTCGTTTTCGGCAAACAGGCCCGAGAGCCCCGCAGCAGCGGCCTGGCGCACCACGTTAAATTGCACGCCGCAACCCGGGATGATGACGTTTGCGGTATCCTTGTCGATAGAGACGTGGTCCGTAACCTTGAATGATTCGTCACAGGCGACGTTCAGCGGGAAGGCAAGCACAAACTGCGGCATGTCAAGTTCTCCTTAAAATTTGGGTGACGGCATCCGACAAAAGCGTATTTTTGGATTGTCGGGGCAATTCAACAACATCGGTCCGTTGCAGAGCTTTACTCAACGAATCTACAGACAACGAACCTTCTTCTATAGACACAGCGAAACCCGCTGCCGACAAGTCCGCAGCCAAGACAACTTGCTCGTACTGGCCCGGCGTAGGGACAAAGATGCACTTTGCACCGAGCACTGCCATATCCATGACCGTACTGTAACCGCCACGCGAAATAACCCAGCCGGCCCTGGAAATCACCTCCGCGAATTCTCGCGTCGGAAGATGATTATAAAAGGTCACGTTCCCTTCGGTCCAAGTTTTCTGCGAAGATGCGGGCTTCCCCAGAATAACCACATGCTTGCCGGGAATCTGCGAGAGCACGGAACGGAGCCTCGTCTCAAAGCGCGAGCGGGCGGGTTCCACACCGGACACCACGGCAACGACATCCAGGTTCTTCACGGCAGACTGCGGCGATGCAGGGACCAAATCCGGCAGCATCGAGAATCGCGAAAGCGGGCCCACGAACTTGAGCGGACGCGGGCAAGAATCCACATGCGAAAGTTTTCCCGCATAGCCGGGGAAATCGGGAACGTCGGGCACCCAGACTTCGTCAAAACGCGACATAACCGAAGCATGCCAGGCAGTTCCGAACGCTTCGAACATCCGAAACATCTTCGGGAAAGCAATCCGGCACTGGTGCGTCATGTAGACGCTTTTTGCCTTGCGGGAACGGAACGCGAAGCGGTTGTCCGACACCAAAATGTCGTAGCCGTGACGCTCGACCATTTCTTCGGCGTAATGGTGTTCCGCGCGCATGACGGCCCGCAAATGGGCGCTGTTTTTTAACAGCCAAAACGCCATGTTGTAGCCGTGTTTGGGATAGACTATGTTGTAAGACGGTGCCAAGCGCTGGCGCACATCGGGAAACATCTCGCGCAAAATGGCGGCATTTCCCCTGGTCACTGCCAGTTCCACGTCGCAGCCCTTTTCCAGGAACTCACGGACAATCGGCGCACACCGCGTCGCATGTCCAAGGCCCCAGTCGAGCGGCGCGACGAGGGCCTTCACTTATTTGGCCTCCAGCCAGGCATTAGCCCAGTCACCATGGTCGCAGTTCTTCTCGTCGCCCATGTCGATACGCAGTTCAAGGCGCGAAGCCCCGCTGATATCCACGTCGATATTCTTTTTCTGCGTAGAGTAAAGCCTTTCGGAATGGTACACTTCGCGACCGTCCGCCAAGACGATGAAATGTACGCCGTCACCGCATGCACTTTCGTCATCCAAGCCGACAACGGCATGGAACACGGAATACGGGCGATTGAGGGAATAGCTAATCTTGGAATTCGCATGGCTACCGATGCCATAGCGGAATACTTCCTTATCAATCGTCAGGCGATGGTGTTCCACGGATTCATTCTTTTCGGGGTTGCCCCATTCCTGCGAATAACCGTCCCACGTCAAGTTCGAAAGCAGTTCCACATTCTCGCCGGGCACAAAGAAGTCCTTGACCAGGTGGACTGTATCGTCATCCGGCATGATGCAATCAAACATCGCCCTGTTCAAGCCCTTATGAATCTTTGTGGAATCCAGAGAAACGACATCTTCGGACTGGGAAACAACGAGTTCCTCAACCAGTTCTCCGTTCAGGGAGTACTTGCAAGGAATTGTCTCCGGGAATTTTTTGTTGATGACAAAGTTTCCGCTATCCGGTTCCGAGACGAGGAATTTCATCGTGTAGTCGGACACGCCCTTCTTCGCGTTCATCTTGTAAACGGCGAGCGGGTAACCGAACAGCTTGGGCTCGAGCAGAACGCGCTCGTTCTTGTAGTTATCGAGAATCTCGTCAATTTGGTCTGTCGTCTTGAAACCGACCACACGGCTCTTGCGGTTGAGTTCGCCATAACCGTCCTGACCACGGACCAAGTAGATGTTGCCGTCAGAAACCTGCATCCAGTTGGCAAAGGTCTCCGTGTCCCAGCCCATGAAGGTCCTTTCGCTAAAGGCGCTGTGGCCCTGCGCAAGCATCTGCCACGGACGGGCGTAGATGTAAATCGAGTTCGGAGGGAGCGTCGCGATGTACTTGTTCAAATAATCTTCTTCGGCCAAGAGCTTGTTCTTGTAGTAAAGCATGTTGGCGCGATAGCTATTCACATGGAAGAACATCAAACCAAAAGTCATGATAGCGGCAATAGCGATAGTAATGCCTGCGGCACCGTTATCATTCATCTTGGTACAGAACTTGAGCGCATCGTAAAGGCCGAGCGCCATAATCAACGCAAACATCGGGAGCGCCACCAGCACGTAACGCTGGTTGATGTCGATAGTGAACGTCCCCGACACGTTGAACATGATGACGAAAATCTGGAGGCAGAACAAGATACCGAGAACCGCACCGCGCCAGTAACGGCGATGAGCAATCAAGCGGAACAGCAACCAAGCCGTCGCCACAAGCAGCAAGATAGTGAACGACGTGTAGAACGGGTTTTCCATGACCCTGGCCAAATTGGGATCGTCTTTGAAGTTCAGCATCACTTCAAGATTGGTCTTGAGGTTGAACCAGAAGTTGCTGAAGGAATGTGCCGCATGTTCGCCACCCTGGAAGTCGTAACCACGGTAGGCAGCCATCGTGTTCACAGACGGCCAGCTCACGAAAATCACGGAAAGCACAAATGCAGGGAGGCGGTAAGGCCTTTCGAGGAAATAGCGGTAGTAGAACAGCGCAAACGGGATAAAGGCAAAAACGGTTTCCTGACGAGTCTGCGCAAAGAAACCAAGCAGCGGAACTGTGAACAGGAAATGTTTCCAGGTAACTTTGCTCGGGGGAACAAACGCATACCAAGCCATAAGCACGGCGAGCAAGCAAATGTACAGGACTTCCGTGGAGGCCGAGCGAGCCTGCAACAAGTAAATCGGCATGCCGCCCAAGAAGGCGACCGCAGCGAGCGCCACCTTCTCGTTCTTGAACCATTTCGACAAAGCGAGGAAGAACGCGATGAGGCTCAAGATGAAGAACGGATAGTTCACCAGCAGGGCCGTATCACGATTCGGAGGCATGATATTGAAGACGAGCGAATAGACAAACGCCAGCGCCTTGCCCTTGAAATTGTTCACCTCGACCTTGCAGTCGAGCACACCGTCTTTCCAGATACCTTCGTTGCAAACGCCGCCAGAATGTTGGAAATACATCTGGAGGCCCATAGATTCCCAGCTGGTCTCGTCGCTCAGCACACGGTGCGTATTGCTGATGTTGCTGAACATGAAGATGGAGAACACGGCGAGGATTATCGCAAGCCAGCAGAACGACTTGCCCGAAGGCAAGAAGGACTTGCCGTTCTTGGCAATATAGGGAATATTGACGACGGCACCGACAACCAGCAGGATAAACGTGAAGAGGATGCTGATGTACCCCCACTCGATATCCCAATGGCGTGCGTACGGGACCGTAAGATTGTTAAAAATCAAGAATGCAAGAATAAGGATGCCCAAAGTCGTGCCGGCAGCAATAGCCGCCCCACGGCCCAGGCCAAGGGACTTAATGAAATTTTTCATAGTAGTGCAAATCTAGTTTTTTATGAGCGTACTGCCCAAAGGTCATGCCTGTTTTTATACGTAGAAAAGGGATTAATGTTTTTTATTTATGCGGGAGGGGACCCAGCTCAGAGTTGCGAAGGCCGCACGGTCCCCTCCCTGCACCCACCCCTTCCTTGGCCGACGCTTCTATTCTCAATACGTTTATTCATACTCTAAATGTTTAAAAAATTTCTCGCTTTAAACATAAGGTATGCTAGATTATTTTTTGAATTTGGGGATTTACGTATTGGAGATGCCGAGGCGTTCCATGGCGATTTTCTTGCCGGTCTGTACATCGGCCTTGCCGCTACCCAATTTGGGGAGCTCATCCACCTTCACAACAGCGCCCGGGAGCATGAGCGGCGGGAGCCCCACCTCCTTGAGCATCGCCTTCACCTCGTCTTCGGACTTTTCGCCAGCAAACACAAGCACGATTTTCTCGCCCTTGCTTCCATCGGGAACGGCCACCGCAAAGTGGTCGATTTCGTCAAACAGCGAGCATTCCGAAATCTTGAAATCCACTGAACCAAGGCTCACCATCTCGCCACCGAGTTTCGCGAAACGGCTGTAGCGGTCCACAATCGTGAGGTAGCCGTCTTCGTCCACGTGGCCCTTGTCGCCCGTCTTGTACCAACGTTTGCCGTTGATAACAGCAATCGCCTGCGTCGTCCTATCCGGGTCTTTCAAGTAACCCTTCATGATTTGAGCGCCACCGATAAGGATAAGGCCGTCTTCGCCCACGGGGAGTTCTTCCATGGTGTCGGGGTCCACGATGCGGATTTGCGTACCCGGCAAAGGAGCGCCGACAGTTCCCGGCTTGTTGCCCTCGATAACGGTCTTGTAGTCATCCATAAGCACGTCCTTCGTGTTCACGGCCGCCACCGGAGTTGTTTCTGTACAACCGAAGCCTTCAAAAATTTCCAATTTGAATTTGGTGCGATACAGCTGGCGCACGTCTTCGCGAATCTTCTCGGCACCAGCATAGATTGCGCGCACATGCGAGAACATCAGCGGGTGTACAGCGCGGTTCAGGCCCCACATGCGCAAGAACGTACCCGTCGCCACCATGATACTCACCTTGAACTGGGCGCACATGCGCGAAACAAGACGCGCATCTGTCGGATCGGGGCAAGTCGCCACCGGCACACCTTCTACAAGGCACAACATCGTCGTAATCGAAAATCCAAACGCATGGAACAGCGGGAGCGAACCGAGGAACACATCCTCCGCACTCGGCAACAACACGCTTTCACACTGCTTGATATTGCCCATCAAGTTCAAGTGCGTGAGTTCCACCCCCTTCGGGCGGCCCTCGGAACCAGAACTGAAAATAATCGTTGCCACATCGTCGAGGCTGACCTTTTTAAAGAAGCGCAGTTCCAAGTACCAAGCCGGCAAAATCAGCACGCGCAAGAAATTCTTCACAAGCGTCGACTTATGGAGTTTTGCCTTGAGGTCTTCCATATAATAGACCTTGTACTTGTCGAGAAGTTTCTCCATCGGGAGGCCCTTCTGCTTGAGCTTTTCGATAAACACGCGAGCGGTAATAATCGTCTTCACGTCGGCCACACCGCAGCAATAATCCATCGTCTCGGGCGTATTGGTGTAGTTCAAGTTGTAGACAGTCTTGCCGCGAATAAGGCAAGCCATGTTCACGATGATGCCCGGGCCAGACGGCGGAATGAGTACGCCCACCTGCTTTTCGCCCTTCGTGAGTTTGTCAATTATCCCAGCAAAAGAGAGTGCAGCGGTCGCAAGCGTATTCGCCGAAAGGTGATTCCCGTCGGGGCTATACACCGAGGGGCCGCTCCCGACATGTTTCACCGTGCGAATCCACGCCGAGGCCACTGGGCGCAGCTTGCGGATATAAGTTGTCCACGCCGTAATGGAAAGTTCCTGCACAGCGCGTTTCACCATCATAGGTGTTGAATCGAGCGGCAGTTCTTTGCCAAAGGCAACCGAGATAATGCGACCACCACTGTGAACCAAATCCTTGAAGCCCGCATCGGCCATGGAGTAGCTGCTGCCCCAAAGCCCCTGTACATAGAACGGCAACAACTTGACACGCGATACATCTTTTATTGCAGCCGAATAATCCAAGCGGAAGCGGCTCATATTGCCCGTAGCAGTCATCGCATTTTCGGGGAACATCACCACAGCTTCGCCGCGCAGGAGTGCCTTGCGAGCTTCTTCCATCGCGGGGCCGGGGTTTGCAATGTCGAGGTCAATCGTCTTCATCTGCGAAAGCAGAAGCCTCACGTACCATTTTTCAAACGGCCTACGCGTAATCACAAAGCGCAACGGTCTCGGGCTTGCCATCTGGATCATTGCCCAATCGATGTACGAAATATGGTTGCCCACCATGAGCACCGGCCCTTCCCAGGGAATGTTCTGCACACCCGTGACAAGGAACTTGTAATGCATCGAAAGCGCCGAGCGCAACAACTGGCGGAGCAACGTCTGCGGCATCGCCCAAAGAGCCCACACCGTACCGGCAAGGCAGAAAATACCGAGCGCAGTAAACAAAGCCATCCGATCTACCGCAAAATAGCGAATAGCGGCAACAGCCATAATCTCGAAAACGAGGATGCAAAGGTTCTGCGCCACATTACTGAGCGAAAGTACATGGCCCGCCGAACGCGGCTTGGTGTTGTAGAGGAGCATCGCAAACATGGGGAGCATGTAGATGCCACCGCAAAAACCGAGCAGAGCAAAAGCAATCGCATTGTAAGGCCGCCCAATGAACGGAATCAGGAACATGAGGATAGAAGCCCCGGCTGTTCCCATAGGAATAAGCCCCGTCTCGATAAAATCACGGGACATCTTCATCGCGAACACAAACCCGACAACTAAACCAATAACCGTCCCGAAAATTGCATAGTTCGCCAGCACATCCTGATCAAACAGCGAGCCCGAACTGAACTGGTCCTGGATGACAAAGACCATGAGGAAAATCATCATCCAGAACATCGAAAGGCCGATGATAGACTGGCGGAGCGCATGGTTCCTCCAGACTTTCGCCATCTTACGGCGCATGAACAGCAAATTCCAGTAGCGGCCCCACGGGAACTTGAGGTCACAGTCGTAAGCCCCGATATGCGGCAGGCACAGCGCGGCAAAGAACCCGACCAACTGCAATCCGCCAAGAGCATAAAGCGCCTGCAATACAACACCCGCCTTCACGGCAAAGGCAAGCGCCACACCCGCAAATATCACTGCGGAGAACGTGACAATCATGAGGATGCCACTCCCCTTCACCAGGGAACGCACCCCCACCAGTTCCTTCATGTAGCCGTTCTTGGCTGGGCTCTGGAACGCCTGCAACACAAAGAACAGGCCGATTGCCGAAAGCATCATGGTCAAGTTCGAGAGGTAAGCACCAGTACAAAAAAGCCCCACCGCAGGGAGGGACAAGAAAGTCGTCCAAAAAAGGACCTTTTCTTTGGGATACTTGTCGGAGAAGAAGCCCGCAGGGGTTAGCAACAACACGCAGGGCAATAGGAATAGCAAGTGGAAAGCATAGAACTCCCACGAGCCCGTCGCCGTGAACCCAAGGCGGTTGAGCGTAAATTCCATGAAAGCGAGAATTGCCGTCGATACGGCCACTTGCGTAAACGCAAGAATGTAGAAGGAAGAATAGCTCCTGATCTTTTTCATTTACGGTACTTCCTGTAATACATGACGGAGGTATCTGTAAAAAATAGATTTTTGCAACCTCAATATCGTAATTGGAAGCAGTTCGTAAGATTCAACCCCTTAAAAAACACGAAAAACGCCAATAATTTTCATATTTATTTTTTATTTACAAACATTAATGGTCCCGCCTTTAAATTCACCATAAAAAAATCCCATGCATTCGCCATGCACGGGATTCTTCAAATTAGTTTGTCTAAAACTACTTGACTTCGAAATAGTAAGTCTGGAGAGCCTTCTTATCCTGAGTGAATTGGATAATCTGCTTGCCCTTCGGGAGGTTGCCCGTGATTTCGTAGAGGCCTTCGGCCTTGTACGTCACAGTGAGAGCAGTACCCTTGGACTTGTCAGCAAAGAGGCCCTTGGTTTCGCCTTCGCCAAAACCGGTGCAATCCTTGTGGGAAGCAATCGGAGCTTCGACAGCCGGATAAGTCGTAGCGATAAGCGGAGTGGAGACAGAGTTCGCATTGCGGTAGAACACGTCGAACTTGCCGTCCACGACACGCGGAGCCGGGAGCGGGAGCATCTTGATGTCCGGCTTCACGACCTTAGCAGCCTTCTTGGCCTTCTTGCCTTTCTTGCCCTTCTTGGCATTCTTTTCGGCTTCAGCAGGCGGGAGCTTGGCGGCTTCGGTAACCTGCGGCATTTCGAGGCGGTAACCAGCACCCGAAGCTTCGCCACAGTTCACGGACCAGATAACCCATTCGTTGGAAATCTTGACCGGGCCCTGTGCGCTGCCCTTGTACAGACCCGGATCGACCTGGTCACTGTAGCTGTAGAGCGTAACAGTTGCATCCGGATTTTCTTCGGTAGTCGTAACCGTGCCACGGCCGAGGATGTACTTGGAACGGCGAGTCAAAATACGATAGGAGCCCACCGGCACATTTTCGAACTTGAACTTGCCTTCCTTGAGCAAGTCCTTGTGTTTGTACTTCGGAGACTGCGTACCATAAATGGTGGAGTCCATCCAGACAGTGGGTATTTCGATGTTCTTTCCGGTGAACGGGTCAAGAACAACACCTTCGACAGTTCCCTTCTTATCGCAACCCGTCATTGCAAATGCAACGAGGGCGGCGGCAACCAATGTAAGCAGTTTTTTCATTGTTATCCTCATTGTAAAAACGTTCGTATAGAATGTAGAAAAGCCCTCCCTTGCGGGAGGGCCTTCCGCAAAATTATTCGGCGTCTTCGGCTTTGGGCGCAGCCTTGCGGGTCTTGCGCTTTGCACCAGTGATGTTGCCAGCGAAACGCTTGTTGAAGCGGTCGATACGGCCAGCCGTATCCACGCGATGCTGCTTACCCGTCCAGAACGGATGGGTATCAGCCGTGATTTCCAGGGAAATCACGCTATGTTCAACACCATCGATAGTCTTCTTTTCGGCGGAAGACTTCGTGGAGCGGGTGATGTATTCTTTACCCGTATTCGCATCGACGAACACGACCGGTTGATAGTTAGGGTGGATACCTTCTTTCATTGTATTAACTTCCTATTGAAGTGAGTTTGAAAGTCCCAAATTTAAAAGAATTTCGGGATTTTGGCAAGCGAAAATAGTATTTTTGGAGACATGAAAAGAATCCTCGGAATTGCAGCACTGCTCCTGGTTGCGTGCGGAAACGACGCTCCCGTTGCAAAAATCGTCGAAATCGACAAGAAAATGCCCCTACAGCAATGGCCAGACGAGCACTACATCGCCGCCGTGGATTCCATCATCGCCGCAGAAAAAGTGATCCCGGGCAAGGATTCCGGCAAGACGAAACTCACCTTGAACGCCTTCAAGGCTCCGTCCCTTGCGCTCCCGCCCAAGGCGGGCCAAAAACAAGCCTCATCGAAAAATAGCGAAAAAAGGCGCGAATCCGTTGCAAAGGAAAAGGTCGACAACAGCGCAGAGGTGTTCATGGACAAATTCAGCAGGGCGCTCTCCGCCCTCCAGTCCGACCCCTCCAACGCCAAGCTCTACAAGACGGTGGAAGCCAAGGATGGCGACGACCTGTTCAAACTATTGCGCCGTACCTATGGTGCCGGTTCGCAGAACCTCCCCCGCTTTTACGTTTTGTCTGCATTGCAATCCGTAAACGCCGGAGTATCGCTCGAGCACCTGAACGCCGGCGATAAAGTAAGAGTACCGAAGATTTAGCGCCTGCGGCGCAGTTAGAAGTAGGAAGTTAGAAGTAGGAAGTCACTGTCTACTTCCTACTGTCTACTTCCTACTGTCTACTTTCTACTAAAGCACGCCTTTGCTGCTGGGGACGGCGTTCTTGTTGCGGCCGGGAGCCACAGCCATCGCCACGGCACGGGCAAACGCCTTGAAGATGCTTTCCAGGCAATGGTGGTTATCGCTACCGTAGAACAATTCTACATGTAAATTCATGCGGGCATTTTCGCACAGGCTCTTGAAGAAGTGTTCAAACATGCTCGCCTCGATACCACCAGCCATTGCAGCAGGGAGTTTCACATTCCAAACAAAACCGATGCGGTTGCTGAAATCGATGCAGACACGGCTCAGAGCTTCGTCCATTGGAACAAAGTAAAAGCCGTAACGTTCGATACCCTTCTTGTCGCCCAAACATTCCACCAGCGCCTGTCCAAGCACAATGGCGATATCTTCCATGCTATGATGCATGTCGACTTCCACATCGCCCTTGCAGGTCAAGTCCAAGCGGAATCCGCCATGAACCTGGAACAAGTCTAGCATGTGGTCCAAAAAGGCATTGCCGGAATCAATCTTTCCGCGACCGGCCTCGTCCAAATTCAAGGCAAGTTCAATGGACGTTTCGCTAGTCTTGCGAGAAATTTTCGAAATTCGCATCAGTTACCCCTGCGGACAATTTTTCCGTCATACACATGGAAACGGGTCACGCGGCCAAACTGCATTTCCGGGAGCGGAGTTTCCACACCATTCAGGATCATCTTTGCGATAGCGCGCGGTTCACCAATAATCACGAGGATTGTGTCCTTCGTGTTGTAAACCATTCTTGTGCCTGCAACGGAAATGTTCGATTCCTTGAGGAATGCATCATCCTCGTCGTGGTGCTTGAGGCCAATCCACGTGCGGGCGTTGCCGGAACCGATGAGCTCAAACTTCGTGTTACCATCGTTGGACACGGGCTGCTCAGCCTTGTCTTCCTTCTTGGACGTAGACGAAATGAAAATCGTGGCCGATGCGGGACGATCGGACTTCTTGATGGCCTCGTCCACGACAGCCTGACTCACCGAGCCGTTACGTTCGGCAGAATCCTTCTTGGCAGCGGCAATGGAATCGGCACGCAGAGAATCTGCAGGAACAGCTTCCGCACCCTCGGGAATTTCGGACGGAGTGACATTTTCGGAGTCTTCGACAACAGCGGAATCGCTCTTGGCGGCATCGCCAGACTCGTCGAACCGGCCCAGCTGGTCCATGAAATGCATCGCGGCCAAGAACCCAAGACCGAGCAAAATGATGACGATCGGGATCGCCTTGCTATGCTTTTTTACGTTCTCCTCGGCCATGGGTGAAATCGTGGAAGTTATTGCCGTATCTAGAGATACGTTCATATACTGGGATCCACTTTCCTTCGTATACCACTCCATTACCTTCTTAGTTTCCAGGCCGAGTTTGGAACAAAGGGAGTTCAAATAACTACGTAAATAGGCCTCGACGGGGAACGCCTTCCAATCACTTTTTTCTATAGAAGTGATATGCTGAACCGAAATCTTCGTCTCGGCAGAAAGTTTTTCGACAGTCAGGGAATGTGCCTCGCGGACACGCGCAAAATAGGCACCTAAAGATTCGTCCGTACGTTTATCTTCAACAGGAATCATGTTTTTTCCTTCAACCTTCCCAAAACATCCAGGAGCCGAGCGACCGGCAACCCGACAACGTTGTAGTAACACCCCCGGATTCCGCTAATGAGCCTTGCACCCTGCGTCTGGATGCCGTAAGCCCCCGCTTTATCCATCGGGTCTTTAGAATTTACATAATCTTTGAGCTCTTGTAAGGAGTTGTTCCTGAAAAACACCTCCGTTTCCTCTTCTGTAGCGCAGAGAATGGCCCCATTCCGGGCTACAGCCACCCCCGTGACCACCTTATGGGACCTTCCATTAAGCCGGAGAAGCATTTCCAGGGCTTTTTCGGGCGATTCAGGCTTGCCCAGGGGCTCATTGTCCAGGAAAACCAGGGTATCAAAGCCAAGAACCAGGGAATCGCGCTCCTTCGCCGACACTGCTACGGCCTTTGCGCAGGCATTTTCCCTCGGAAAATCCAGCGGATTTGCCGAAGTGGGGTGTTCCTCGTCGTTCGAGACCACCACCCTGAACTTCATCCCGATTTGCGTGAGGATTTCCCTGCGCCGGGGAGAACCACTCGCAAGCACGACCTCGTCAAAGTCCGAAGCCTTCAATTCAGTTACTTTATCCAAAATCTCCATTTTCAAAGCTCATCAAAAAACACATTAATAGGTATTGGTCTTCGTGTCGGTGCTGCCGGCATTCAGCTTGATATCCGGAATTTCCTTCACGTAGATGGAGAAACTCCAGCCTGCCGCGGGTCCCGTCGGAGTCCAGCTGAAATCAAGTTGCCAGCAATGCAAGGAACGGTTGAACGTAAACGCATGCGTCACGAAGCGGCCTTCATTATAGTCGTAGCGCGTCCTGTAAGTCATTTCCCAGTTAACCGTAGGCTGGAAAGATGCCGATATTTCCGTGGAATGTGAGATGTTGTCCTTGAACAAGTCCCTTGCCACGCGCGTACTCGAGAACGTATAACGGTAATCCAGACCAAAGCCCCACTTGAGCATTTCGTACTTGCCCATCTGCGACGGGAGCCCCGCATTGAACTGTCCGTTCCAATGGAACGCACGCGAAAGTTCGTAGCCCCAGTACGTGAGTTCCGGGACCTGAGCCTTGGTCGGTTCGTCTGTAAACCGGTGGTAAACGCTATGCGTCGTGCGGACCGTGAACATGTAATCTGGCAAAACCTGGAGGCCAAAACTCGATGAAATATCGGACCACTGCAATGAATCGGCCGCAAAGTTATACGAAGTGCTGTGACGTGTCGTAAGCAGGCGCCGTGTGCCGTACTGGTCCTCGACGGCCTTCGCCGTATCGCCCTTGGTGGTATCGGCCTTGTGCCCCACCACCTTCAAGTACTTGATGTCGAAGTCGTTGTTCAAGCCGAACCCCACCGTCTTTTGTTCTATCTGGTAAGGGCGCTGGCCCAACAACGGATGCGGAGCGAACGTTTTCACCGTGTCGATTTCAGGAGCGTACGTGTACGAAATACTTGGAGAAAGCACATGCCGCAAACCCGTGAAGCGGCCCAATTCCGGGACCCATATACCATACAACTTGGTGTCGGCAGTAAGGCTGTAATCGTGGTTATACGCCACCTCACCGAAGCTCCCTTCAGAAGGTTCAAGAGTCGTGCGAGCCTTGCGATACTTTGCAGAATCCTCGGGGTTTATCCAGGAACGTCCAGTCCAGTAGCCCGTAAACGATGCTCTCGGCGTGAGGTTGATGACATTGAACAGCGACCCGGAATAATCCAACGAGTAATTGCCCGTATAACCATAATACTTCGCTGTCGTATCTTCATTATTGACAGTGTCTCTGGCTCGACGCGTATAGATGTTCGCCCTGTTCGTAAAGTTGTAATTGAACTTTTCCAAGTACGTTTCGATAGAACCATCATCAGACGCAATTTCATCTTCGTCGAGTTCAAAATTGAAAAGCGGGCCGCTCTGCCTGTACTGCACGTCGGGAATCTGGCGTTCCATGTAGTCTGTCCGCAAATTATGGCTCTGACTCGCCTTGACGGTAAGGCTCTTGTTCGTGCCGAATTTTCCGGAATAGGTCAAGTAGGCGTTCGCCTGCTGGTCAAGGATTGTTTCCGCGTTCAACGAATTATCCTTACGGACGCTGCGGGAACTGACAAACGAACCGGAACCCGTCAAAGTGTGCTTGCCATCGGGAGTCAGGTTCTGGTTGTGTGTAAAGCGGATATCGTAACCGCTGTTCGCCATGTCGAATTCTTCGAGATAACTTGTGTAACTCACGTTACCATCGAGCACGTAACGTATCTTGTAACGGGCTTCCCCGGTCAGCGTGGAACGTTCAAAACGCCCTTCTTCACCTTCAATCACATCCCCCTTCATCGTCGCATCCCAGTAGTCGTTAGGTGCGTAGTAGTAACCGAGGTTGCTGATGTAGAAACCCTGCTTCTGGTCGCCACCGAACTTCGGGGTAAGGATACCGGAACGGCGGCCACTCTTCAAAGGCGAGACAATCATCGGGAGAACCGCCACCGGCACATCGGCAATGTTCAGCACCACCGGGCGGGCAGTAATAGTCTCCTTCGGTTTCACGACCATGCGGCGGCCATAAAAGTAGAAGTGCTGGTGAGTCGAATCGTTACAGGTACTAAAGTCACCTCGAGCAATCTGGATACGCGTATCCGGCAGACGTCGAACTTCCATACCGTTCAGTTGCTGGTTATCCTGGTAGGTCGTCGCGTAATATATCTCGCCGACACGGCTTTTCATGTTGTACTTGAGGCGCATGCCAGACAAGGAGGGATTCTTCGTTTCGCGGAGTATGGGTTCACCAGTCGCCACGAGCATGCTGTTTTCCTGATCAAAGAGAATGGTGTCGGCATCCAGCGTGGCTGTGCGGTATTTCAATTGTGCGCTGTTATTCAAGTTGAAGGTGGAATTTTCCACATCGTAAACAAGATCGATGGCGTGATATTCAATCGTATCGACACCGGACGTATCGTTCATCCAGGTGACTTCCGTCGTATCCTCTTCTTCCTGTACGCGCTCTTCCAGCTCAAAGCGCGTCATCTCCTCGCCAAACGCGGCAGGAGCGAAAAGGACCGCCAATGCAAACAGCAAAACGGCCCACAGAAGACTATGGGTTCTCAATAAAAACACGTTGCGCGATAAGATAGAAAATAGACAACAGCCGGAAACACAGCAATGAGAAGAAAAAGCTTTTGAAAAGGATGTAAAAAAAAATCCACCCAGACATCAGTCTGGGCGGACATAAATCTAACAAGTCAACAGATTACTTGAGCACGGCCATGGTTCCGCTAACAGAACCATTGTGGTCGATGCTCACCATGTAGCGGCCGCTCGTGAGCTGGCTGCCATCCCAAGCAATCGTGTTGATGCCGGCCTTGGCGTCGTCGGCACGGAGAGTAGCCACCAATTCGCCATCGGCGTTCAAGATAGAGACTACAGCCTTGCCAGAAGACTTGAGACCGAAGCTCACCGCCTTGCGGGTAAAGCCACGGAGACTGGCATTGCCGGAACGAACAACATTCTTCTGGACCACCTTGGGTTCAAACTCGTTCACCCTCTCGATGTAGACACCGTTGATGCCAGCAGAAGAAGCCTTGACATCTTCCTTCACGAGGTTGCCGTTCTGGAGAACAGCCACGAGCTGCTTGTCGCTCTGGTTTGCACTAGCAAAGGCTTCGAGTTCGTGAGAATTCACCTTTTCCTTGTCGCCGTACCAGTTCTGCACAGACTTGCCTTCGAATTCCTTCACGGTAATCTGGGTGCGACGGAGCGTTTCTTTGTAGGTTTCGCCTTCGCTCACGTAGGTAATCTCAAGCGGCTTGTTCACCTGGCCACGGAGCATTTCCTTGGACGCCTCGATGTCCTTGCCCTGGAGGCTCACGCCGTCGACAGCGGTAATCACGTCGCCCGCCTGGAGTTTGGTTTCAGCAGCGGGAGTGCCCGGAATAACTTCGGCCACCTTGACACCGTCGTGAATCTGATAAATTGTCACACCGATACCACCAAAGGATTCATCGGCCATAGCAGGGGCAGCCACCATAGCCGCCAAAAGGGAAAGCTTAACAAGATTCTTCATAAGGACTCCTTATAAAATCCATTCCGTTTCAAATATATAATAAAAAACACCCGAAAGACCGGAAAAATATGTGAAAAAACAAAAAATCTACTAATCATCACCGTTTAACGGGTAGATTTTTCGATAATCCATTTGTTCCATCACCTCACCACTTAAGGAAATAGCCTTGCAGTCATAAAACTCATTGCCCACGACAAAAGATATATCGTTCAGGCATGAAAATTCCGTATCAGGAGAAGACCTGCTAAATTCCAAATCCGCATCAAGGATCGAATCAGCGTCTCTCCGGACAACCACATTTTCAAGGACATCCCCGCAATTCACCCAAATATTCTCTATTACTATAGTTATTGAATCACCGCGCAATTCTCGGAAAACCGTAAAGGGCACTCCAGCCATTGGGTCTGCAAACAAATTCCAGTTCGCAGTTTTTCTTAATAATTCAACGAACCTTACGGAATCCGCTTTAGCTTCAAAACTTACACTTGTCGCTGTCTCGGATACGGCTAAATCAGAATTCCCCCCTACAGCCGATTCGGAAGATAGAGGTCCGTCATTAGAACACGCAACAAACGAGACTGTTACAAAGAGAAATAATTTTATAAATAAAATTTTTAAGAAAACCGAATTTTTTTTCATACCAAACATCCTGTTTCCTTAATTTATAAAGAAAGAATGGATTTAAACACAAATCCATTCTCTCTTTTTTCAAAACGCAAAGTGTAGAGATTTCTATCACGACATTTTGTACTATTCCATCATTTCGCCATCTTCTTCGGCGGAGGCGCTGTTGTCTTCGTAATCCTCGATAGTTTTCTCGCCGGGAACAATCACAAGCCCGAGCGTCACAGGTTCACCTTTCAAGTTGATATAGGCTTCCAGATAAAGTGTCGTAGAAAGGCGAATCAAACGCAAATCCAGCATGGTTCCGCCCTTGTGAATGCTTTTGGGATTGCGATTGAAGAACAAGAATTTCTTGTTAATGTACTCGAAACGGTCTTGGTCATAGTTTATATGCCATTCCGTATCGCCATCGTTTTCTTGACGGTACAGGCAGCGATCATTGTCAATATCACATTCGAAGCTCGCGCTTTCCTGGTAACGCTTGTTCCACTCACGGCTAAAGGCGCAACTCTGCACACGCAGGCCACCATTACGTTGCTTGTTCAACTGGTCGTTGATGACAACGTAGTCCATCTTTGCCTGTTTCACCTGGTTGTAGACATTCATCAAAATGATGTAAGCCTCGATATCTTTGGGGCACTTGCCGTCTCGTTCGACTTCTTCGTGAGCCTTAAGGAGCGTCTGCTGCAAGTCAAGGTCAATGGCATCGGGAATTTCACTTTTCTTCAGCTTGTCAAGAACCTTCTTAGGCGGCACCACGACTATCTTGTCGCCCTTCTTCACAGCGTAACCCAGTTCGTCGCGAACATAGTCCAAGCACTGCTGCACGTGGATATGCACGATGTTCGAGCCACCCGACACAAAGTCGACACCGATACGCACGTTCCAAGTGCCGGCATCGCTCGATGAGCCCTTTTCCAATTCGCAATACGGTTCTTCGCGAATACCATCGATAAAGACGACCTTCGCGTTCAGCTTGGTCACGAGCGAAGCTTCCTTGTCGATAGCGCCACCCAGGCTCCAGAAATTCGGATTCAGGCGGAGCACTTCGGCAAAAGCCTTGTCGCCATCGAGTGCGGGGAGCAGGGAATCGTTCCTCGCGTTCTTTTCCTTGAGCAGGTCGGAATACTCCGTCGTCACGGTCATGTTCTTAAACCCGTTACGCGCAGCAACCGGAATGGCCGGAGACGCAAACAGCGGGGACAACATCAGGCACAGGAGGCAAATCACGGAGAGAGAAATTCTATTCATAAGAGTCTTTCAAAAACGTTTCTAGCAAGGTAATTTATCAACTATCTTGTCTAAATCTAGCAAATGGGGAATATGAAAATCCACCCAATCGGGAGCGTTTTCAACCGGATTGACAAGAATCGTGGTCCAGCCGCGGGCATGGGCAGGTTCCAAGTTACGCAAGGAATCTTCCAGAAGGACGATGCCGGATGCGTTAAAATCGGCACCAAGGCGCCCTTTCAGGAAGTTTTCCATCTTCTCGTAAGCGATATCGTGGGGCTTGCCGACCCAACCGAGGGCCTTCAGGTCGAACACGAAATCCATGCAGTCCAAAATTCCCATCGAGCGCATCCCCGCCTCGCTCCAGTCGTGACGGCCATTCGTAAACACACCGCGCGAGCCCTTCAGCGAAAGAAGCAGGTCGCGTTTTGCCGGTGCCGGGACCGGGTACACCAGATATTGAGAATCGTGGATGAAATCAAAAAAGTCGTCCGGATCGGTACCGTGCAAAGCCATGAGCCCCGCAAGAGTCGTGCCATAGCGATGCAAATACTCCGTCCGGATTTCCGAGGCATGCTCGAACGTACCGCCAATCGTCTTCTGCACGTAGGCCGAAATGCGGCGGTCCAGGGAAACGAGAACATGGCGTTCCTCTTCACCGTACAAAGTCAGGTCGTAGTCAAACAACCAGACCATTAAAGCCCCATGACCAACCCGCCAATCTGGCGCGCCAAGTAGGTCGCATAGTTGTCCGTCATCCCACTCACAAAGTCAAGCACCTGGTGGTACGCTTCTGCAGCAGTGACGCTCTGGCCGATTTTTGCTTGGCCAATCAGGCGTACGATGCGGTCGGCACGGTAAGAATTCTTGCCGTTCAGGCGATAATCGTGGACACCGTTGATGAAGGCATCAAGCACGGTGCTGAGCGTCGTATAGCTACCCACTTCCAGTTCCGTCTTGCGGCGGTCCGGGTAGATGCGCTCCACGCCCAGGCGCTTCGCGATACGGATACCTTCCATCGTCTCGCTGCGGGAGAGATCAATCAAATGCTTCTGGAGCGCCCCGTTCATGATTTCTTCGTAATGCTTCATGAAAAGGACAGCCACGTCGTCAATCAGGTTCTGGATAGCGTGCCCGCGAATGCTGCTCAAGAAGTCACGGAAGTTCTGGCCGTTTTCTTCGTATTCGCGGTCAATATCCACATCGGGGCCGCAAAGGTACGAGAACATGCCACGCACGTCGGCAAAAGAAAGGATGCCCAGTTCAATAGCGTCTTCAACGTCAAGGATGGAATAGCAAATATCGTCGGCGGCTTCCATCAGGTACACCAGCGGATGGCGCACCCACTGGCCCTTGGCAACTTCCGGCAAGCCGAGCGTATCCGCCGTTTCGCGGTAAAGGTCCGCCTCGGTCGAGAACAGGCTCGTGGGAGTCCCGTACATGGCAAGACGCGGGTACTTGATCATCGAACCGATGGTCGCGTACGTGAGGCGCATGCCGCCGTCTAAAAAGTGGTATTCCAGTTTGCTCAGGATTCTATGCCCCTGGGCGTTGCCGTCAAAATTCTCGAAATCGGCCATTTCGCGGTCGCCTAAATCCCTGAGCGGAGCGCTGTTGCGGTTCTTGCGGAACCACTCGCGGATTGCCGCCTCGCCTGCATGGCCGAACGGCGGGTTGCCGATATCGTGAGCGAGACACGCCGACTGGACAATCGTGCCAAACTGGTATTCGTTCACGTACTTGGGCAGGTGTTCCTTGATCAGGTGGTAGACCGTAATGGCAAGGCTGCGGCCCACGCTGGAAACTTCCAAACTGTGCGTGAGACGGCTGTGAACGTGGTCGTTCACCGAGAACGGGTGGACCTGAGTCTTGCGGCCAAGGCGACGGAATGCCGTCGAGAAAACGATGCGGTCATAGTCGCGATGGAAATCGGAACGGTTCGGGTCCGGATCGGCCGGGTGCCCGTAACGAGTCGCAGAAAGAAGAGTGTCCCATTGTAACATGGGGGGAAATATAGAAATTGAGGTGTGAGGTCGGGGCTAAAGCCCCTTTGAGGTCGCTCGCAAGCTCGCTTTGAGGCGTGAGGAAGTAGACAGTGGTTAGTGGTTGGTGGTTAGTGGTTAGGTGTGGAGTGTGAGGTGTGGGGTGGATGATTGATAATGGATGATTGATAATGGATGATGTCAAGTCTTAAACTCATAGCTCATTGCCCATAGCCCTTAGCCCATAGCTCACAACTCATAACTCATAACTCATAACTCACAACTCATAACTCATAACTCACACCACACACTACTTCCCGCGCCTTGCAATCACCCCTATGGCCAGGGTATCGACGACGACGAAGCCGATGAGCCACATGGCCGTGCCGCCCTGGAATCCGTAGCTATGCAGCCCGACCCCAAGCAAGTTTATCCCGAACCAGCAGAGGAACGTGACAATGGAGCTGAATGCATTCAAAAGCGCAAACCCGCGCGGAGAAACGAGCCGACCGGCCCGCAAATGCAACAGCAGCATCGCCCAGAGAATCACGAACAAGGCCCCGCATTCCTTCGGGTCGAAGCCCCAGAAGCGCCCCCACGCAAAGTCGGCCCACACGCCACCGAGCAGCGTCCCGAGAATCGTAAATGCGCCGCCGAACGCGAGCGTCCCGTACATCAGCGCATACAGGGGCGAGCCCTTCGGCTGTTCTACCGACGGGAGCGCTTCACTCCCACGGAACAGCACAAGATGCGCCACAACGCCAGAAAGAATCATGCCCGCAAAGCCAAGCGCTATCGTGAACACGTGCAGCGTCAGGAACACCGAGGAATTCAGCACTTCGGGAATCGGACGGAAGGTGTCGCCGGGTTCCAACACGAACTTCGCAAAGAACAACAGCACCGCGGCCATCATGGTGACAGGAAGAATCAGGGCATAGGTCCGGTTCTTGCAGCGGAAAAACGCAACGGACTCGAACGCCATCAAAAGCAGCGCCACCAGCAACACGATTTCGTACAAGCTAGACATTGGCGGGCGGGCGGCCACGATGGCGCGCACCGCAAACATCGCCGTAAGCATTACAGCAGTCGCGACACAGAGCCCATTCGCCGCGACATCCAACTTCCTTGACCGGAAAATCATATTCAGCGCCGAAAGCAGGCAAGCCAAGAACGCCACGACAAAGCCCCACAGCGCAAGATTCGCATGGTGGTACAGCACCTCCAGCGAAAGCCGGAACTTTACCTCTTCATCGGCAACCGAGAACGCCGAACGGTTCACCACCGACTCGTACAGGCGAACATTCCCGTAGAGGCGCTTCATCTCGGCAGTCGCCGGATGGTCATCGTTTCGGCTAGCGTAGAAATCCAACAAGTCACGCGACAGCGCCAAATCCACATAGCTCACGTACCGCGAATCCGATGGCAAGTGCAACGCCTCGGAGACATCGCCGCGGAGCACCTTGAACAACGCATAAGCATGTGTCTTTTCAGGAGTCAGCACTGCCTGTCGCACAATTTCTGCGGCAGAAATTTTCCCCGTGCAAAAATCGTTTTCCCGACACTTGTACGTCACTCGCCCGCTCAAGTCGTCCAAAAAGCCACGCGCAAAGGAATCGAAAGGCCGCACAACACCATCCACCAAGACGGGCGTATCGGAATGCAAAGCCTCCCAAACCGGAACAGCCGAAGCGCGCACATCCATCGGCAAAGCAGCAAACAGCAAAGCCAGCAACGGCAAGACACCGCGCACCTTCACAAAATAATGGAGCGTCGCCCCCAGCAAGAACATCACCATGAACACATACGGCACAAAATGGAACGGGTCGTAAAGCACCTTGTACATGGCCACATTCTTCCCCGGCGCCATTTCCGCATAACCGCGATACTGGACAAAGTAAGGCCAGCCGCCCTTCAGTTCCTGTTCGTCAATTTCGGAAGGAGCCAGACCGAGACTGTCGTCTGCAAGGAAAAGTCGCAAGTCGCGGGCTCCGGAAAGGGGGGCCACCTCCGCCTGCAACGGCGAAACAGCGCCAGCAACCTCAGCAGGCACGATAGCATAACCATTATATTCCCGCTTGATTTCGCTCCCGACAAGGCTCCCGAGTAAAAGGACAATCAGCGCAATATGCATCAACCAAAGGCCCGCAAAGCGCCACCCGCGCGGCATGCGACAAATCAGGCACAAAACGAGATGCACCACGCCCAGCGCCGCAACCGACTTGAAAGCCGGCAAGGGAATATAGCCAACCGCCCACACGAAGTAGCTCCCGAAAAAGCGGTCAGTCGCCACCTCAACCGAAGCACCGAGGCTTTCGGCATTCGCCTGCGCCAGCACGCCCCAGAACGTGAGCAGCAAAAACGCCACCAGCAGCGTAGCAGAAACCTTCAGAGACGCGAAACGAGTGACGAATGACGAGAAAGATTTCAAAGCGACGTCGCCTCCACCCACACGAACTTACTTTCGTCCAGTCGCTGCTCGCCATCGAAACGGTAAGCGACAAGCCGCCCGTCCCCGCGATAACCGGCAACGCTGTAATCCAGGCAACAGACATTCTCGCGAATCAAGTGCGGAAGCCCCGTCAGCCAGTAATGCCCGAAGAACACAGGCCGTTCCGCCTCGCCATAAAACTCGTGCTTGCAAACGTCGGCAGGGGCAGCGCAGGCAGGCAACTCCACACCAGGCTGGAAGGCCAGTTCGCGCAAAGACTTCCCCTTCGGATCCACCCACCACCTGATGCGGGCCCGTTTGCGCAAAACATTCTCACCATCGCGGAAAGTAATTCCATCGGGCAAGTTCATCTCGGGGCCTTTCAAGAAAAAGTTTATCGGGTCGAACAGGGAATCGTCGTACTCGTTGAACTGGTCGTTCGCGCGGGCAATGAGGTCGTCGAAGTTTCCGTCAGCAAAACAACGGATGCCCTCGGCATTCAGAATTGCGGCAGCACCCTTCTCAAAACAGGCATGCTGGGCACGGAAAGATTCCGTCTCGACAAAGAACGGCAGAGTCTTCAAAAAGTCGAGCATGTCGTGGAATTCCTGCTTGCGGCCCTTGTAACTTTCGACCGTCCGCGTATGGATAGCCACCTTGTTGAAGGAATGCTCACGCAGGTACCCCCCCGGAATGCAATGAATCACATGGGAGCCGCCTTCGCCATTCAACTGCCAAAAACAAAGCGCATTGAACTCGTGATTTCCCATCAGGGCCACGGCACTCCCCGCATCGCGCATCGCACGCACCAGGTTGACCGTCTCGCGCACCTCCGGCCCACGGTCGATATAGTCGCCGAGGAAGACGACGGAACGGGAACCGCCCGGATAACGGTAGGCTCCGGACGTTTCCACGTAGCCAAGCTTTGCAAGCAGAGCCCGGAGTTCTGTGCAATGCCCGTGAATATCGCCGATGAAGTCGATAGAGGAATTCATGTTTTAAAGATATATATTTCTATATTTTAGTTACACCTGAACGGAACGGCTTATCATGGAAATCGGAAAATTCAACCGCGCGCGCGTCGAAAGCGTCACCCCCCAAGGCTACTACCTGGAACTGGAAACCGGAGGGCGCGTACTGCTCCCGGGCAACAAGCACCAATTCGAACTCGAAGAAGGTGAAATCCTGGACGTGTTCGTTTATATGGATTCCGAAGACAGGCCCATCGCGACACTCGACAAGCCCTACACGCAGGCAGGCGAATTCGCCGTCCTCACCGTCAAGGAAGTGAACCGCATCGGAGCGTTCCTGGACTGGGGCCTGAACAAAGACCTCTTCTTGCCCTACAAGCAGCAGCTCGGCGATTTGCAGCGCGGCGACAAGTGCGTCGTCTACATCCTCGTAGACGAAAAGAGCGGCCGCCTCGTGGCGACAGAAAAAATCAAGAGCTTCCTCGACCTAGACACAAGCGAATTGCATATCGGGCAGCGCGTACAGCTCGCCGCCTACGAAGTGACCCAGGACTACGTCGACTTTCTGGTGGACTACCGTTACACCGGCAGACTCATGCTCACACGCGGAATGCAGCGCATCTACATCGGCGACACGATGCCCGGCTTTATCCAGCGCTTCACCAGCGACGGGAAAATCACGCTCAACCTGACGCCCGTTGGCTACAAGGGACTCATGAAGAGCGACAGCCCCGACGCCATCATGCAGAAACTCGCCGAAGCAGGCGGATTCCTCCCCTACGGCGACCACACCGATCCGGACACCATCCGCGAAGAATTCGGCATGTCGAAAAAGACATTCAAGAAGATTCTCGGAACGCTCTTCCGCGAAGGGAAAATCGACCTCGGCGACGACGGATTCCGCGCAGTGTAAAGAGAAGAAGGGAAATTAAAGATTACTGATTTCTTCCACGGAGAAGCCGGTCAACTCAGCAATCTGTTCAACCGGCATATTCTTGGATTTCATCTTCCGGGCAATTTCGCGTTCACGTTCGCTGATTTCCTTGGAAATTCGCTCAGACACACGTTCCTCGACCTTCGCGTCAATTTCTTTCGCGAATTCCTCAAAGACGCCGTCGACCATGGCGTTATGGTCCCATTCCTTGTGGTACATTTTTTGATATGCCTCGAATTCTTCCTTAC